>Ga0255132_1000133_pt1 | contig 27471 bp, 22 predicted proteins | sample Law_Law_RepA_8d_FD_188551 | JGI IMG/M metagenome (GOLD analysis project Ga0255132, IMG submission 188551) | Freshwater microbial communities from St. Lawrence River, New York, United States - Law_Law_RepA_8d | ecosystem: Environmental > Aquatic > Freshwater > River | place: USA: New York...
GCCTGACACAGGCCGCAATGTTCACAGCTGCTCGTCCAACCTCTGTTCCCGCTCCAACCAACACTCCACCCTCCAAGTCTCCCGCCACAGCGCCCAATTCATCATTAAGCACTCCTGTTTTGCATGAAATCGTCACATCCGGGCTTACGGCACCATCGAGGCAGGCGCCGGTACACCAGTCAACTCCGGCATCGTCTCCCACCAATTCAGATCCATGGAATGCATTTGGTAGCCCGTCAACTTCCGGCGCCATTTTAGGCGGCAGTTCCTCGCCTTCCGGCTCACAAAGCGCCCTTGCCGTGGGAGCAGGTTTGATTGGTTCTGGTAGCGCAACGGGTGGAAATTCCGGAATTCAGGGCAATTCACTTCCGCCTTCCACGGGTGGAAGTATTGTTGCCTCGCCTGTAATTGGAATCCTGCCGGTAACACCTCCCTCAAAATTGCCCACACCCGTGCCGCCCATTGGGTCCAATCCCGGCACAGGCGCTCCTGTTACCCAGCCCGTTACAAGCCCAGTGTCTACCATCACCTTCACAGGAATTTCCCCAGATACGGGTTCAAGCAGCAGCGATCGAATCACACTCGCGAAAAGACCCACTATTCTTGGAACCGCTCCAGCGGGCATGCAGGTTCAGGTTGTCAGCAACGGGCAAATCATTGGAACTGGTTCAGCCAACGCAGCTAACCAATTCAGCGCACCATTAACGCTCAATCTGATTGACGGTTCCCACCAATTCCAATTGCGTGGCATGCGTTCGGGAGTTCAGGTCGCTTCCGCGAACGCATCGTTGACCGTAGATTCTGTCGCCCCGCAAATATCGCTAACGGCCACCCCGGCCGTGACTGCCGGTAAGTCACTTCAGGTAACCGCGTCTTCTTCGGACGGTGGAATTCTGGCACTCGATGTGGACTTGAACAGAGATGGAGCCTACTCAGGTTCTGAATTGTCGTACAAGTCGCTTTCTTCCGGCTCCGCCATCACTCTTTCGCAGGTCACCCTCGAAGGCACATACAAGATCCGCGCGCGCCAGACAGATGTAGCCGGCAACATGGGCACCGCTGAGGAGTCGAGCGTTGTCGACCCGTACGCGGGGTTTGTGGGTGACAGCCAGTTGAAGGCGATGGTTCAGCCCGTGCTCCGGGAGTTAGGTTACACAGCCAAATGGGATGGCAAGGCTGTCAATATTCCTGCAGGCTATAGGCCCGCTGATGCCAAGCTGGCGGAGCCAGTTGTGATCAGTGTGCGCTGTATTGCTCCACAACTCTTTGGCGACTTCCAAAAGCAGTTGACTGGCATGGGAATGACAATTGCCGCGGTTCAGGAGCGTGATTTGATGGTTGATGGTTCAATTTCGCTATCTCAAGTGTTGCGTTTGCCTTCAATCAATGGTTTTTCTACAGCCAGCTATGTGGCAGCAGCCAGGACGAGAGTAGGATCAGCCCAGAATCAAGGCATTCCGGTAATGAGAATCCCGCAATTCCAACAATTGACGGGTGCTATTGGAACCGGAGTTACCGTAGGAGTTATTTCTGATTCAGCCAATGCGATTGGAACAGGTGTGGCAGGATCAATTGCTTCTGGTGACCTTCCTGCCAATACCACAGTGCTCTATGACGATCCAACAGGCACGGATGAAGGCCGGGCGATGATGGAAATAATCTACGATGCCGCTCCTGGAGCGAATCTGGCATTTAGTTCAAGGGGACCTACTCCCTTAACCTTCGCAAACTCAGTCACAAATTTGGCTGCTTTCGGTTGCGAAGTAATCACAGATGATATCGTTTTCTTTTCACAGCCAATGTTTAATGACGGACGCGTCAGCCAAGCAGTGGAAACTGTCAATTCAGCAGGCGTTGTGTACACCAGTGCCTTTGGAAATGCTCAGGACTGGGGATGGGTTGGCGATTGGAGATCAACTCAGGCCAGAATCGGTACAGGCACTAATACCGTCACTGGCACATTCCTAACGTTTTCCTCTTCAGATTACCTTCAAAACATGACAATCGCCAATGGCGACAGTGTCAATCTTGCGTTTCAGTGGGATTCCGCGTACCTCGAAGGCGGATCAACATTGCCCAATTACCAGGTTCGCAATGACCTCGATCTTTATCTGATTGACTTGAGTACTGGTGCGATTGTTGCATCGGCACTCACCATCAACCAGAACACCGATCAGGCATACGAACAGCTTGGCTACACCAACGCGTCCACCAACACCAGTTTTGCTTTAGCTGTAAATCTTTATTCAGGCGCGGCACCAAGCCACCTTGCATGGATCAACTATGGCGATAATGTGACCGCCCAAGGTCAGGGAGCCACCACAACCCAAGGCACTCCCACTGCCCGAAATGCCATTGGCGTGGCTGCCGCCAATTGGCAGACACCGAGTATTCCAGCGTCTTTCACCTCATTGGGTGGACTGCTGCCTTTCTATTTTGACACCTTCACAGGCGCGCGTTTGGCAACTCCAGACCTGCGTCAAAAACCAGATATCACCGCTCCGGATGGAGTAACGACATCTGTTCCAGGATTTGCGCCGTTTTTCGGTACATCCGCAGCAGCACCCCAGGTTGCAGCCGCTGCCGCGCTGTTACTTTCCTCTGCGCCCACCGCCACCAACGACCAGATCTTCTTCCACTTGCTATCAACTGCCAGAAACATTTACGCTCCAGGCTCTGCAAATTTGGTCGGCACCGGAATGACTACGCTGGCAGTCATCAATCCTGTGACACCTGGCGATGCCAGTGGGGATGAGCTGAATCCCACCAACCTTGGCACCGTGGGCAGATCCAATCTGATCGTGCAAAATCAATCGATAGGACGCCTTAATGGAGTTCCGGATGTTGATTGGTTCATTGTACGAGCATCCTCCAACGGCACATTCAATATCAACTTCCTGAACGGCCCCAGCGGTTCACTGGAATTGCGCCTCTTCACACTTGGGCCACGCGTTAATCTGGTGGAGCGTGCCCGTAGCGTGGCACCGGGACTGCTAACCCGCCAACTGGCTATTAATGTTACTGCCAACCAGCTTGTTTACATTAAGGTCAATGGCCGAAGCAGTACGGCAGGGAATGCGGGTCAGGCCCTTTATCAATTCAGGCTCAACATTTCCTGAATTAAACAATCCTAAAGTAAAAGCGATAAGGCCGAGGCAATTGCCCCGGCCTTATCGCTTTTACTTTCCAATCACATCCTAGAACAGGAAGTGGAATTCGATGCTTGGTCCTTGGAAGAAGTTCGAACTGGTATTCGTGTTAACGACCGGATTGGTGATGTTGAAGTCAATCAAGTCGGCGCTCTGAGCCACTCCCACGAGCCAGAGCAGGTTGTACCCGCCTCGAACCTTGAATTTTTCGAACATGTTCCATTCAAGGTTAAAACCCATCTGGAAGAGTTGCGAGTAACCTGTGTTGGTTTTATTGCGGGTGAAAATGTTGAAACCATCGCCCCGGTTGAGCGACATGTTCCTTTCCATGAAGTTAGCCATGAACGCTGTCTTTGCTTCGCTTGTGAAAGAAAACCCGTAGAGGATGCGCGTGGCGTATTCCAAACCAATCTGAGGCCCAACCATGCGGTTATAGGTGCTGGTGAGATAGTTGGTCTGCAGGAGTGGATTCGCCTGTCCAAGGTTGTTGAGAACGCTGCCGTCGTCTGTGAAGAATGTGGTGCCCTGTTGGTAATCGAAGTACCGGACTCCCAAAATCAGGTCGAATTCACGGTGAGCCAACCCAGTCATGCGGTAGTTGCCTTCAAGATTTCCCATAGCTACCGATTGGCTAATGGAAATGGTATCGGCCTGAAGCCCCACACCGTTGTTGCCAGACAGGCCAAGCGGCACACCAATATAGGGTACGTTCAGCTGCCCGGCAGAAGTGATTGAGGCACTGGAAGTCTTTTCTGGCAGATAAAAACCAGTCACTTCGAACTGCTGATTATCGATCAGGCAACCGAGTGTTCCAATGACCCCCCAATTCATATTGGGGCTTATCACATTATAACTATAGTTAGGTGTGGCGTCAAAAGGGATCGGTGTCCCGTTATCAACATTACCAGGCACGTTGTAAGAAAGCGGAAGAGGCGAAACAGACCCGAGTTGGAGCCCGAGAGCACCGATGTGCACGAAAATCCGCTTTTCCTGCTCATAAGGGTTTTCGATGAAGGCACCCGGGCTGTTGGCCGGCAAACTAACACCGCCATCGGGCCCGGGAGGCGCCGCATAGGGGCTAATTGGCCCGGGAACAAGTCCGCCTCCGCCTCCATAGCCTGGGGGCGGATATGCCGGGCCAGAAGGCACGGGTTCTGGAATCATGCCAGGGGGAGCACCCGCTGGCAGAGATTGAGCCCCAACAGAGCTGCCGTGCCCCAAAAGGCCTATTACCGTCATTGCGGCCCAAGCGCGCCACTGCCTCATGACTTCACCCCCATACCACGATTGAGCCGATTGCGGTTCAACCCGCCAAATCCACATTGTCCTCATCGGCCATACAGGCGTTGCGCTACAGTAATTCGTTAACACCGGATCTTTTTGCCAACTCGGATCAACCGTTCCGAACGATCCATAGGAATGCTCCGCCAGATGCAGAACCATGCCTTGACGTGACGTGGAAGAGCATTATCCTGATGTTTTGCCCTGTGCGGGTCTATTGAGACAGTTTCCCATGAACACGACCATGGCTAAAGCCGAAACCGTCCAGCGTGGCTGGTGGGTCATCGACGCAGCCGATCAACGCGTTGGCCGTTTGGCAGTAATTGTTGCCAACATCCTTCGCGGCAAGCACAAACCCGAGTATACGCCCCATTGCGATACCGGCGATTTTGTCGTGATCATCAACGCCGAGAAGATCACCTTCACCGGCAATAAGATGGACACGAAGGAATACCAGAACTACACCCACTATGCTAGCGGTTTGCGCCGTGTGATTGCGCGCGATCTGTTGGCTCGGCAACCCGAAAAGATCATTCGTGAAGCCATCCGACGTATGGTTCCACGTAATCCGCTCGGTCGTCGCCAGATGTCCAAGCTCAACGTCTATGCAGGTGACAAGCACCCGCATCAGGCACAGCAACCCAAACCATTTGTCGTACAAGGCCTGATTTGAGGAGTTTGATTCGTGGCTGAACCCCGCAATAAAAAGACCTTCTACCTCGGCACTGGCCGTCGCAAAACCTCTGTGGCACGCGTCCGCATGTTTGAGGGACCCGGCGAAGTCATTATCAATGGCCGCAAACTCGAAGATTTTTTCTCCGAGGCCAAAGATCGTATGGCTGTCATGGGGCCTCTTGAAATCACGTCCATGTACGGCCGTGTTCATGCGAACATTCTTGTCCATGGCGGTGGCATCACAGGTCAAGCTGGCGCCATTTGTCAGGGTATGGCTCGCGCCCTTAAGCGCATGTACAACCTCTCTTCCGAAGGACAGGCTGCTCCTGCTGAAGCTGCAGCTCCGGTGGATGGTGAAACTGGCAATCAACCCGTGCTCACCATGGGTGACAGATTGCGCGAATCTGGCTTCCTTACCCGAGATAGCCGCATGAAAGAACGTAAGAAATACGGCCACAAGGGTGCCCGTAAGAGCTTCCAGTTCTCGAAGCGTTGACGACAAGACTCTATTTTTACATTTAGAAGGACGCAGCAAATGCTGCGTCCTTTTTTATTGCTCTGTTTCATCGAGCTTCAATAGTTCTTCAACCCGCTGCTGCTCCGACAGGCTCCATCTCGCTTGGGATTCCACTACCATCGCAAGCCAGCGCGTCATGGCGCCCCACCGATTGGTACGCGCCAAGCACACGGTCATTTCTTCACCCGATAAGGACCGCGGCAATCCACTTACCAAGCGAGCGTGGTCGCTGGCCGGGTGGTCCCATCGACAGCTTCCAAAATCGATCAGCCCAGACAGAACACCGTCATTGATAATCCAGTTGGCTGGACGTGGGTCACCATGAATAACAATCATGGTGCCGTTGACTGGCATCTTTCGCATGGTTCTTTCAAAATCACATTGGCGGGCAAGCAATCGCTGCACCAGGCGCCTTTCAAGATCGCCCATACGATCAATTTTTGCCAACAAAGGCACCATATTCATAAGTCGCTTCAACAAGCCCCTCCGCGATGCAACGCAGGGCAACTCACCAATTCGATATCCTAAAACAGACTCGGATCGATCATGCATGCGCTTGAGAAGTGAACACGCGGCATCGTGTATCCCCGATTCAGGAATATGCCATGGATTCCAAGGTTTCCCAGGAAACCATGGAAGAAGCATCCACACATGACCGCTCTCTAGCAAAGGCGCGTCTGCGTGAATGAGGCGGGGGATACCATCAAGTCCCTCGCACGCCACCAGTAGGTTGCGAGCCAATAGAGAGGTTTCAACGTTATGGTGCGTTGCTGGAACGCATTTGAGAAGGTATTTAGAACCAACACGCCATAATCGGGCGTCAGTCAGTGAATCGAATCTATGCAACTGCTCAAGCGGTTCACGAACAGAAAGCCCCATCCGATCACGGAGGAGCTTTTCGCCTAGGTGGGTAAGAGAATCATCAGGGCTTGGCGACCATGGTAACGGCTGGAACGATGGCATGAACACGGCCCCCTTGCCGGATTTGAGTCCACTGCCCCAACCAACTTGGCACGATTCCCAGAAGAACTGTCAGAATGGCGCAAACAAGACCCGCGGCCAATTGCACCTTTGGGCCGCACTTGCCTTGTGGCCCCAAAGGCCTGCGCAAAAACATCCGATGAACCAATCCCAAGTAGTACCATGCCCCAACTGCGGCATTGAAAACAATAAGCAGGCCAAGAATGCCAATAAGCGAACTGCCAGCCGCCATTGGAGATACAAGCGTTGCCAGCAACACCTGCGCCTTGGCAATAAAGCCCACGGTTAGCGGAAGCCCAAGCATGCCGAACAAGCAAATAGCCAAACTCCAAGAGGCGATTGGTGCGCGTGAGCCCAGACCCGCAAGGTCATCGATATGGTCAACAGGCATCTCTGGATCGTTTAAGTAGGCAATAATGGCAAAGGCGCCCAAGCTCATGATCCCATAGGCAGCCAAATAGAAGAGCATCGGACCTACACCACCAGCATGCTGATGAGTGGCGGGCCCCACTGCTAGCGATGCCAGCATGTACCCTCCCTGCGCAACACCGGAGTAAGCCAGCATGCGCCTGAGGTTCCCTTGCCAAATGGCCAAACAATTGCCCAAAGTCATGGTGACCACAGCCAGTATCCAGATCAGCGTGCCATCCATGCCGCCAAACGGTTCACCATGGCCATGGGCCAACCCAAGTACCCGTACGAGTGCGATCAGACCAGCAGCCTTGGGAAACCAAGACAAAAACCCGGCCATCCCCGGGCTGGTTCCCTGATAGACATCTGGCGCGTAGAAGTGAAACGGGACCGCTGTGATCTTCATTCCCAACCCGGCAATTACAAAAATCAGAGCGATAGCAAGGGTTCGGGGCATGTCGAATCGCTGGGAAGATGGGTCAGCCAGTAACTCCAAAATGCCACGGGATAATCCATTGGAGCTGACCGAGGTCAAACGGGTTTGGCCCGTTAATCCATAGAGATAACTTGCCCCAAAAAGAAACAGAGCCGAGGAGAACACACTCAGCATGAAATATTTAAGGGTTGCTTCCTGGCCACGGCGATCGTGTCTGGCCAAGTAAAGCATGACATATGTAGGAATCGAGACAGCTTCCAAACCTAAAAACAGAAGAACCAGATCTCCTGCCATTGAGGTCAGGCTCACTCCAGCACAAGCGCATAAGGTACAGCCAACAATATCGGCTGCACGGACATCATCGACCTCGGCAACAAGGATCGGAAGCATCAACATGCCTAAAATAGGTACGATCAATCGAACGCAGGAAGCAACGTCATCGAAGCAAAAGAAGTCCCGTGTCGGAGCGAATGCCGGGCCCGATTGAATCGCAGAGAAGCCTGCAGCAAACCCGAGCCCAATCACTCCAACAAGTCCCCACAGTAGGCGGCCGCGAATAAAGGTACCGCCCAGAAAAGTCAGGCAAGCCAAGGCCAACAGGCCCAATTCCGGGCCAGCGCGAAGGGATAGGCCAAGAAACCCGGTTACGTCGAGCAATTCTTGAGTGGGCATTGCTTACTCCGCGATTGTGCGTGGGGCGGAACCGGGCACCACTGCACTCGCAACAGGTGTGGCAGGGGCCGGATGGCGTTGTTCCAATAGCTTGATTTCCGGACCGCTGGTTTCAAGTACGAATTGAGGTGAAAGGCCCAACCACAAAACCACGGCTGCCAGAGAGCCAAGAACCACTAATTGGCGCGGTTTCACAGGTACCGTTTCTTCGGTTTCGGGCGTGCCTGAAAACGATTCCTGAATCAGGGTCATGGTGTACCATCCACCCAAAAACAGGCCCGCCATGACACCAAAAACAGCAATTGGACCCAGAAGTGTGGCAACTCCGCTCTTGAAAAAACCAAACAAGCAGAGGAATTCACCAACAAACTGACTCAGACCAGGAACGCCAACCGAAGCGAGGCAGAAAAACACAAAGAGGCCACCAACGGCTGGATAACGCGACAAAAGGCCTTTAAGATCAGTACGGACAAGAGTCTGTTCATGGGCTTCGATCATGCCAGCAGCCAGCAGAAGGCCAGCGGTCACTACTCCGTGGGCAACCATATGAAAAACCGCACCTTGTAGACCGGACGGGTCGAGCGAAACCAAGCCGAGAACAACATAACCCAAGTGAGAAAGGCTTGAATACGCTAGGAGAGATTTGATATCCCGTGAACCAAAAGCGCAAAGCGCACCATAAACGATACTTGCAACAGCAAAGCTTCCTAGCAGGTGCGCGCCGACGGTTTGCATTTCATCTGGCATGACAAAAACACCCAGTCTGAGCATGCCATATAGGCCAAGTTTGGCCATAACCGCGGAAAGGAATGCCGTCACAGGCGTAGGTGCCTGAACATATGTGATGGCCTGCCACGTGTGAAAAGGTACCAGCGGGGTTTTCACAATAAAACCAGCCATCAGTAGCACAAAAATAACAGGCCGGGAAAAGATTCCCTCCCCTGAAAAATCTGAGTTTATGAGAACCGTCCAGTTGAAATCGCCGGCTGGAACAGCCAAGGCCAGCAGACCAAGCAAGGTGCACAAGCCACCTGCCAGAGTGTAAAGGAACATTCGTTGAGCAGCGATCTGGCGATCCGGGCCTCCCCAAATGCCGACTAGCAGAAACATGGGAACCAGAGTCAATTCAAAAAAGACGTAAAAAACGAGCATGTCCATGGAAAGGAATGCCATCAAAGTAAAGCTGACAGCCAGAAGCAGCAAAGCCATTGCCGCACCCGGGTACTCACCCACCCAAGACTTGCTTGTGGCGATAACCGCTGCCCCAACGCCCAACGTCAAAAACACCAACCATGCATTCAGACCGTCGATTGCCAAATTCAACGCTACCTTCGGGCCACGATCTCCCAACCGCCCCAATGATATTTCAAAGTTTGGTAAATCTTCAGTGTTTCGGAAGGAAAGACCTGAAGTCTCGGCCAAATTAGCCTGATTCCAAACAAGCAATGTTCCTGCCGCCAAGGCCAAAAGTATGAACGTCTCTGCCATATAGCACGCCAACGCGCGCCGCGAACCGGCTGCAAGGCATACCAATGCCCCAAGAAGGGGAAGCAATGGAACAAGGATCAACAATGTCGCGGCATTCGGCATGACAGCTCCGGAAATATCAGCGCGCAACCGTGAACATGGCCAGGATGACGATCAATCCCAGTGCCATGGCAAGTGCATAAAACTGTAGAAGGCCGTTTTGGGCAGAACGAAAACGTCCGCCGACCATGCGGGGAACAGTTGCCCCGAGTTCAATCAGCGGAGATATCAATTCGCGGTCCAGCCATCCGACCACCAAACCTAGCGCGGCTAAAGGCCTCACAAGTGTGGCAAGATACAAGCCATCAATGTAAAGTCGATTGTCAGCCAAAGATTCAAACAAGCCCATCGAGCGTTTTTTGGCAGTACTGGCAGCAGCCTTGTGAAGCATCCACGCCACCGCAACACCAGTAACAGCAGCCAGCACTCCGAGTATCATCGGAATATTGACCGAGAAAGCAGACTCATGCAGATGCCAGTGGGAGGTGTGTGAAAGGTAGTGGTGCAGGATTCCCGTAGGTCCAACCGCGAGGCCAACCACAACAGAACACACCGCAAGCACCATCAGCGGAACAGTCATACTCCGAGGAGATTCATGAGCGTGGTGCCCTGCCTCATGAGGTATCTTTTCCTCGCCATGAAACGTTTTGAAATAGGCGCGGAAAATGTAATACGCTGTCAATCCCGCGGTGATCAGACCCACCGAAAACAGAATTGCGAAGAATGCTGATCTCGGGCCACCCGTCAGCGAACCGTTCCATAGTTCCAGAAGAATCTCATCCTTGCTGAAAAAACCGGAAAGGGGAGGAAAACCAGCCAATGCCAAGGCGCCGACAAGGAAACTCGCATGCGTAATAGGCATCAGGCGACGAAGTCCGCCAAACCTGTTCATATCGATAATATGGCCCATGGCATGCATGACGCTGCCCGCTGAAAGGAACAGCAACGCCTTGAAAAACGCATGGGTCAACAGATGGAATATGGATGCAAACGCGGCAACACCAATCACTTCCTGCGGAAGGTGCTCACCACGCGGTTCACCGCTCACTCCCAACACCATAAACATGTAGCCCAATTGACTCAGTGTCGAATAGGCGAGTACACGTTTCAGATCCGACTGGCCCATTGCCATGATGGCAGCACTTAAAGCGGTGATAGCTCCAAGGCCACCAGCAAGATCCTGAACTGAAGCAATGGCATCTAAACGAGATAGGTCCACCGATTCGCCGGTCATACCGGGGAAAAAACGAGCTAACAAATAAACACCAGCGGTTACCATCGTCGCGGCATGGATCAGGGCGCTCACAGGAGTGGGGCCTTCCATCGCATCTGGCAACCACACATGGAGAGGAAACTGCGCTGACTTACCAACCGCGCCAATGAGAAGAAGCAGCAACACAAAATACACAATTCCGGCATCTAAATGAGCCGAAAATACCGCATCGAATGTTAGAGCACGGGAACCCGGCTGACACGCCAGCAGCAGCAATGCACCCAGCAGCGCCACGTCTCCTAATCGTGTGACAAGAAACGCTTTACGAGCCGCGGCGGCAGCTTCCGGTTTGCGAAACCAGAATCCAACCAACAGGTAGCTACATACACCCACGCCTTCCCAGCCAAGAAACATCACGACGAGGCTGTTGGCTAAAACAAGGATGGCCATAGCCCCGACAAACAGGGAGACCAATGAAAAAAAGCGAGCGGAACCATGGTCACCATCCATATATCCCTGGCTGAAGATCACAATCCAAAAACTAATGAAGGTGACCATGCAAACCATGGCTGTTGCCAAGGCATCGAGCCGAATTTCCCAGTCAATGGAATGATGGCCAATCGTAAACCATGTACCGTAGTGGAATATGTGCGCACCGCTGCCATGACCTGCCGTTGCCAGCAGCAATAGCAAAGAGGCTGCGAACGCTCCCAGCACACCAACGCTGGCAACCAATGGGGCAAGGGATGGTCTGGTGGAACCCAATACCGCGCTTACGACGGCTGCAATGAGGGGCAGCACCGGAACACAGAGGGCCAAGCCAGAAAGAACTTCTGAAGACAACTCAAACACGATTGGACTCCTCGGGGCGAGCCGGGGCAATTCCAGCCACGGGGAGTGAAGGCAAGGGAGCCTCGGGCATTATGCCGGGTAGTGGTTCGTCGTCTTCGGTGGCGTCGAGGTCATCTTCTCGCAGGTTCTGCCAGAGGCTGACATCGAGGCTGGCCTGCGTGCGGTAGAGTGCCAATATCAATGCCAAAGCCAACGCAGCTTCGCAAGCCGCTACCGTGAGCATGAACAGTACAAACGACTGTCCATCAAGATTGCCACGAAACCTGGCAAATGCCACAAAGTTCAATGCAACTCCCTGAACCATCAGTTCCACGCTAAGGAACATGAGAATCAAGTTGCGCCGGGCCAGAAAACCCACGAGCCCGAGCACAAACAGTACTGCGGCACAGGCCAGATAGTGGGGTAAATCGGGGCTATTCATCAAAGTGCCTCCCCGGTACCAGATCTCTGGGCAACAGCGATTGCACCTAACGTGGCAACCACCAGCAGCACTCCCGCCAATTCGACCGCAATCAGATGCCGCCCGTACAGATTGGCACCCAAAAACGCTGTATTGTCAGCAGGCAACGCAGGAACACCGGACATATCCAACCGAAGGTCAGACTCTGCCGCGCGCCGCACAGGCGCAACAGGAGACCGAGTTGCTTCAAGGGCCCGACCTTCCCGCACTTCCTGATACGATTCCAATTTCCCTGCATCTTCACCCAACGCCAACAGGATCAGCAACAGCGCCGAGCCACCAGCAAGGCAGGCCAGAAATGGTTCACGCGAACGGCTATCGGCATCATTGGGAAGTTGCTGCTGGGCGAGCATCAGTACAAAGAGAAACGTCACCACAATGGCGCCGGCGTAAACAATAATGTTGGCGCCCATTAAAAACGGGGCGGCAAGCAGCAGAAATAGACCGGCAACACCTAGCACAACAACCGTGAATGCCAATGCCGCGCGGGCTGGATTGGCCAACGTTACCAGCAAAGCCGCACCAGACACCGCCACGCCGGAAAAGAGGCAGAACAATACTGTTTCAACACTCAGCAAGACACCGCCGAGAACCAATGCCATCAGTCCGGCTAATCCAAAAACCGCTAGGAAACCACCAGTGCGAACGCTGGTGCCTTCGGGCCGCGGAAGTAATTGGTAAATGCCAAGCATTCCCACTGAAATGGGCCCAAGCACCCACCAACTCCATGGGTAGGCGCCTGCTTCAGTAATCGCGAACATTCCCGCCGTCATACGCTTGCCTCAATCGCGTTCCCGCGATGTTTGTCCTACGCCTCGGCGCGCCGACGCCAAGGGATACATTTCTGCAAACTTCAACTCTGAGCGCTGGATGATCCCGTCAGACCAGCATCAGCAGGTTCTGCCGCAACCGACAATCGGCCACCGCGTGTGCGAACAGGATCTGTTCCCAGCTTTACCGTTTGGTCGAACACGCTGAGCAGCTTTTCTTTGTCGAACATCATATCTTCCCGGCTCATTCCGGTGAGACTGAAGATTGTGGTCAGTTCAATGGCATCCACTGGACAGGCTTGCTCGCACATGCCGCAATAAATACAACGGAGCTCGTCAATAACAAATGTTTCAGGGTATTTTTCCCGGTCTGGCCAAGGCGAGGGCGCAGCGACAATATCAATGCAGTGTGCGGGGCATGCCGTTGAACACATGTAGCACGAAACGCACTTCACACGCCCCTGCTCATCGCGATTCAACCGGTGAACACCACGATAATGAGGGGGGAGCACTGGTTGTTGTTCCGGGTACTGTTGCGTGCTCGTCGCATTAAGACCAGTGACCGTTTTCACAAGATGCTTCAGGGTCGTGATCATTCCCTGAGCCACCGAAGGCAAATAAATCTGCTCAGCCAGATTCAGCCTGGGAGGTTTCACCCATGTCACATTTTTTTCTGCGATGGCTGTCATAATCCACACTCCGTTCCAGTTGATTCGCACTAGGAAGCCCGACTGGCCAATTCAGGCGCACTCGTAGCCGAATGCGAACGACCACGGGAAATAGACAATACCGTTTTGGGTGCTTCCGTCGGAAGCATCAAGCTGACAACGCCAACAATCACGAGACTCACCAAACCAAATGCGCACTGAAAACCCCACTGCCCCATACCAGGTGGCATGAATTGCCGGGAAATCACAACACCCAGCAGAGACATAAGTCCGAGTGGCATAAGACCCTTCCAAGCCAAAGCCATAAGTTGGTCGAATTTAAAGCGCAAAATGGTCCATCGCACCAACATGAACAAGGCAATGACAACGAACATTTTTGCCACGAATACCGCCAGCTTAATCAACAGTGCGAACAGATAAGAAAGATCAAAGTTTCCAGTCATGGAAGGGCTGAGCCAATCATTCAACCAAGGCAGATGCCAGCCGCCCATAAACAGGGCTGCCGTGAGGAAGCTTGTGGTAATCATGTGTGTGTATTCGCCCAAGAAAAAGAGCGCGAATTTCATGGAGCTGTATTCAGTGTGGTATCCGCCCACCAGTTCCTGCTCGCATTCGGGCAAGTCAAAAGGCAAACGGTTACACTCAGCGAAAATAGCCGTTAGAAACAGTACAAATGCCAATGGTTGATAGGCGATAAGCCACCCATGACGCGCCTGCCAATCGACCACGCGCTCAAGGTTGAGTGACCCAACCATGACCAACACACCCAAAACCGATAGCCCCATCGGGATTTCGTAACTGATCACCTGGGCGCTTGATCGAAGCGACCCAAGAAGACTGTATTTGTTATTGCTTGACCATCCGCCCAGAACGATTCCATAAACCGCCAACCCGCCAATGGCGAACACAAACAGGAAGCCTATGTCCACATTAGGGGCAATGGCGAACTTGATGGTAGACAAATTGTTGTATTGAGCGTAACCAGCTCTCACGTCCGAAAGGTTGGTTGTCGAATTCATCGCTGCGAGCTCAGATTTGGTGGCTGGAAACACCCTTCTGGGAGAGTCCGCGGAGCTGCTATTGGCTGAAAGCGTCTGAAGAACAGGTGGCACAGGGGTGTCGCCAACACTCACAACCGCCAGAGCCAATAGCGCTGTACCTACTGCAATCATGGGTGCCAGATAGTAAAAAACGCGGTCCACGTAACCGGGAACAACATCTTCCTTCAGCAAAAATTTCACACCATCAGCCAATGGCTGACCAAGCCCGAAAAAGCCCCGTAAAAACTTGAGCCACGGCTGTCCAAAGTCGAAGCCGGTACGATTCGGGCCAACACGGTCTTGAACCCAAGCTGACACTTTGCGTTCAAGCAAGGTCAGGTAAGCCACCGCTGTCAGAACACCCACAAATATCACGGCGATAGTAAACACCGTGACAAGCAGGCTGAAAGGAATGAGGTCAAAGAGCATGGTATCGCGTCCTTTTTAAGCCCGATCAGGCCCTTGCTGTTACGAAAACGCCATGCTCGCCCAATTCGCCTGTAGCGAGTGCTGCGAGCGCCGGAACAGCCTTACCAATTTCCTTGCGGATCTCAATAGCGCGAACCAGCCCACGCCGTCCGAGCAAGTCGAGATAAATTTGACCATCGGTGCGGGCGCCACGCTGGGGCACACATCCGGCTTCAGTGGTCTGAGCCAATCCAGCATGATTGATATATGTACCGTCTTTTTCAGAAAATGCCGCGGCGGGAATAACAATGGCGGCCGCATCAGACAGAGCCGAAGGCAGCATGTCGTGAACGATGAGGAAACCGGCCTTGCCCAATCGTTCGGCTGTTTCCGTTCCCCATGCGGGAAACGCCGTTGAATAGCCGCTTGTCACGAAGGCTACAGCAACTTCGCCCCGGTCGCACGCTGCCAAAAGGTCGGCAAATGTCGCGGGACTTTTCTGGAAATGAGCGACAACGGCTTCGATGCCACGTCGATTCGGGCACTTTTCAGCACGAATCGTAAATTTCACAGGGTTAGTTGAGGGATTGCCTTTGCGATCTTTCGGATAATTATCATCAACACCGTGGCTTGGAACAGGACCGGAAACAATTCGGCAGAAGGGCGATATTGAACGCGCATAGCTTGCCAAAAGCCAAGCTTCTTCAGTTGTTAGGAATGGGGAAAGTACGAACCATATTTTCCCGGCATCCGTTTGGGCCGCACTGCGAACGGATTGGTCGATCTTTGCCACAGATTGCTGCCAATCAATGGCTTGTGTGCCGGAATTGGTGCGCTCAAGTGGTTTGGTGAACCTGAGAGCGCTATTGACGTTGTGGTAACCCAAGCGACCTTCATCGCACATGAAGTGACCTTGGGCGCGCGGATTGAAGCGGGGGCGAAGGCGGTAAACAACACTCTTGTTGGTGTCGAGGTTAATACTGCACCCTGTTGAACAGCCTGTGCAGACCGACTTGACCGTTTTCAGATTCCATACACGCTGCTTGTAAAGAAAATCATTGCTTGCAAGCGCGCCAACCGGACAGAGATCAACAACATTGCTTGCGAGCTTGTTATCGATTGGGTGGCCCGGGAAAACATCAATTTCAGAATGATTTCCGCGCTGAACCACATGAAGCTCGGCCGTGCCCGCCACTTCGCGCGTGAAGCGAACACATCTGCTGCACATAATACAGCGGTCTGTAAAGAGGCTGATATTAGGGCCGATATTGGGCTTATTGGGTGGAGTGTTCTTCTCATCAACCATCCGGCTCGTCGCTTTGCCGAACTGGAAGCTGTAATCTTGCAACAGGCACTCACCAGCCTTGTCGCACACCGGGCAATCCAGCGGATGGTTCAGAAGCAGGCTTTCCAGCGTGCTTTGCTGGGCGCCTGTCGATTTTGGATCGAGTGTCTGGATGACTGTGCCATCCTTAACCGGAGTTTGACACCCCGGCACGACCTTGGGCTGCATTGCCACGGTGCCGTCGGGCTTTTTCTCGCCCACCATCACCAAGCACATGCGGCAGGAAGCCACCACAGACAACGCAGGGTGCCAGCAATAATGCGGAATGGTCACCCCGGCGCGTTCCGCTGCCTGAATGCAATTCAGCTTTTCATCGCCGATGTCTACCGGAATATCGTTGACCAGCACGGTGGCCATGGCCTGATTCCTCGCTTGGATTAATGGGCCCCAGCCATCTTAAGGCGGACTCCCCCACGGGTTCCCTCCTTCAGGTAGCTTTCAAATTCAGGGCGGAATTTGCGAATGGCGGTCTTAACAGGCCAACCCGCTCCATCAGCCAATCCACAAATGGTGGTACCCGGCATGATGCCAATGCGGTCTGCTACCTCCTCGAGAATATCGAGATCTTCACGCCGGCCTTGCCCGTTACGGATACGTTCGACGATTTTCAGCATCCAGCCAGTGCCTTCGCGACATGGAGTGCATTGACCACAGCTTTCGTGGGCAAAGAACCGGCAAAGATTATAAAGAACATCCACAATACTGGTTTCTTCATCGAAAACAGTCACGGCGGCCGTGCCCAGACCAAGGGCTTTCACTGTTCCTGGGCCGTTGAAATCGAGTGGAATATCGAATTCCGACTCAGGGATTACCCCCATACTGTTTCCGCCCGGAATGGCTCCCTTGGCCTTACGGCCTTTCCATACCCCGCCACCATGTTTGTCCACCAGCTCCCGCAGTGTCACGCCCATGGGCAGTTCAACAATTCCTGGCTTGTTGACATGCCCGCTCACGCAATAAAGCTTGGGGCCGTAGCTTCCAGCATCACGCGGATTCTTCGGATCGGGCGGAACACCCAACGACTTGAACCACTCAATCCCACGATCCATAATGTGCACAACATTCGCGAGGGTTTCGGGATTATTTACAATCGTGGGCTTTCGGAAAGCCCCTTCAATGGCTGGGAATGGTGGTTTGATACGGGGCCAAGCGCGCTTGCCTTCAAGGGACTCAATCAGGCCAGTTTCCTCACCGCAAATGTAAGCTGCGGCGCCACGGTGAACGAAAATGTCGAGCGAGTAATCGGTACCAAGAATCTTGTTGCCCAGAATTCCAGCTTCGTAGGCTTCATCAATTGCCTTCTGGATCTGCCGGGTACCAAAACCGTATTCATAACGCACATAAAAATATGCTGTTTTAGCGCGTATGGCGTACGAAGCCAGAATGATGCCTTCAATCACCTGATGAGGATCATTCTCGATCAGCACCCGGTTGTTGAACGTGCATGGTTCGCTTTCATCGCAATTCACGCACAGGTAGACAGGGCCCGGATGCCCTTTGGGAAGAAACGTCCACTTCAGGCCCGTTGGAAAACCAGCGCCACCACGACCACGAAGACCAGAGTCTTTTACTTGGGTCGTCACTTGGTCGGGGGTCATTTCACGCAGCACACGCTCGAGGGTTTTATAACCTCCATCGGCGCGGTAACCGGCAATCGACTGGCACTCTTTTTTGCCAAGACGGCGCAGCAGGACGGGTTCGTAAGCAGACATGGGCGGCACCCTCCTTATGTCAGTGTTTGTTCGCAGATGATTGCTTAAGACGCGTGACCAATTCTGTCATTTTTGTCATGTCGGATATATCGTGAACATGTTCGTCATCGATCATGCACGCCGGGGCACCTTCGCATGCACCCAAGCATTCCGCCAACTCAAGCGTTATCGTTCCGTCAGCGGTTGTACCGCCCACTGGCACTCCGAGCAACGCGGCAGTCTTTTCAAGCAATTCATCCGCCCCGCGCAATGAACATGCCAGGCTTCGGCAAACCCAAAGACGCTTCACGCCCAAACGGTCAGCTTCTGTGCGGAAAAAACCGTAAAAACTCATTGTGTCGTGCACTTCTGCAGGCGACAGATCGAGAATGTCAGCAATCTCTTCCACGGCCCAGTTCGGCACGCAACGCACGCTGTCCTGAACCAAATGCAACGCGGGAAGTGTTACCGCCTGCTTGCTGGGATACCGCGGCAACAGAGCGAGTATCTGCCCGCGGATTTCCGCGGACAATGGCCCCGGAATGGGGGGCAGATTCCTCGATGAAACGGGGGTGTGGGGGTGGCTCATCGGTCCAACTCCGCCGCAATGATATTCAAACTGCCAAGAATGGCCGCAACATCCGACACGGTGTGCCCCTCAGCAAGGTGCGGGAACAACGCAAAGTGAATGAACGATGGCGGACGTGTCCGAGCGCGCCACGCCTCTGGACCGCCATTCGAAACAATATAGAAGCCAAGTTCGCCGTTGGGTGATTCCGTCGAGGCATAAACCTCTTCAACAGGAGGTTTCCATTTTCGGTTCGACATGTTCAATTCAAAATGATGAATCAGCCCCTCGATACTCCGATATACTGACAACTGGTTCGGAAGAACCATACGCTCTTCAACATCCGAATTGACCGGACCACCGGGCAGATGCTCGATCGCCCAAGAAATGATCTTGTGGCTCTCGAGCATTTCTTCCATGCGAACCAAATAACGCGCTAGGCAATCACCTTCTTGGGCGCAAACCACGTTGAAGTCGATGGCATCATAAGCCAAATATGGCCGATTCTTGCGAAGATCCCTCACCACACCGCTGGCGCGAGCCACTGGCCCGGTAACAGAACGGTTGATGGCCTCTTCGCGGGTCAGAACTCCAATACCGCGGCAACGGTCAATAAAAATTCGGTTCCGGTTCAAAAGGCGGCAAATATCGGCATGAGCTGGCAGGAATCCCTTCAGAAACGACCGTACACGGTTGATCCAAGCGTCGTCCACATCGCGTTGCAGGCCACCCACGCGGGTGTAACTTGGGTGGAATCGTTGGCCTGATGCCCATTCATTGATGTCATTAATCAGTTCGCGCTGATTAAACGCGTACAAAAACGCAGTGAAAGCTCCCAAATCGAGGGCGGCGGCACCGCATGCCAACAGGTGGTCATGAATCCGCATCAGTTCGCCGAAAATCACACGGATCATTTTGCAACGTGGTGTCAGCTCGATATCGAGCAACGTTTCCACGGAATGGTGCCATGCGATTTCGTTAGCAACGGGCGACACATAATTCATGCGGTCGACAATGGTCACATACTGATTGAAGTCCAGATGCTCACCAAGCTTTTCAAAGCCGCTGTGCAAAAAGCCAATGTCGGGAGTGGCCTTGAGGATAACCTCGCCATCGAGATTGAGGATCAGCCGTAATGTTGTGTGCGTAGCTGGATGCTGCGGACCAAAATTGAGGGTCCATTGGCATTCGCGGTCCGCGATTTCCGGGGACGCGATGGCATCGGCAAGTGTCAGGCCCATGGCAGATCTCCGTTTGATCAGCTTTGTTCGCGGGAAAGGGCCAAGAAATTGTGGCGTTCGCCCTCACCGCGTAAGGGATAATCTTTACGCATGGGATGAGCCACAAATTCATCGGGCATCAGGATGCGGCGGAGGTCTGGGTGGCCATCAAACACCACACCAAACATGTCAAACACCTCGCGCTCCATCCAGTCGGCGCCGCGCCACACATCAAAAATACTGTCTAACCGCGGTTCCGGATCGTTGGCCCACGTTTTCACAATCACACGCAGGCCGGAAGAAACCGATTCCAACACATACCAGATACCGTAACGATTTGCAGCGCCCGGGTAATTCAGATAATCGGCTGCTGAAAGGTCGATCAGCATATCTAGGCCGCATTCGGACCGAAGATTTTTTAAAACCGCCAGTACCTTGCCGGGAACCACATGAAACCGAACGTTGTCGCGGAACACAGAAACGGTCACGCCGTCTTCGCCGGCAACAGACCGGGCCACCGCAAGAAGAGGTTCATGCGTGGCAGGAATGACTGGAGGAGTTTGGGTGGTAGTCACAGGATCTTGAGCCTCAGGCGCGTGGACGGTCGTTCACAGTCGGCAACGACCATGAGCGCGTCGATGTGCGGAAATTGCCAGGCGCCACAATTTGATCTGCCGCATCCAGTTCCGTTCGCAGGGAGCGGGGACCTTCGGGTTGACCGCGGCCACGGAATTCACGACCTAAAACCGTGCCAGTTCTGCTGATCTTGTCCTGAAGATCAATGACAGACTGAAGCAACTGCTCCGGGCGGGGAGGGCAACCGGGGACATAAACGTCTACTGGAAGAAACCTGTCAATGCCCTGAACCACAGCGTAGGTGTCAAACACACCACCCGATGAGGCACATGCACCCATCGATATGCACCACTTAGGCTCAGGCATCTGCAACCAGATGCGCTGCAACACAGGCAACATTTTCATCACCACGCGGCCTGCAACTATCATCAGGTCGCACTGCCGGGGAGAAAACCGAAAAGCTTCTGCTCCAAATCGAGCGATATCGTGCTTGGATGCACCCGTCGCCATCAATTCAATACCACAGCAAGCCGTGGCAAATGGCATGGGCCAAAGACTGTTTTTCCGGCACCAACTGGCTAGTTCGTCGAGTTTCGCAACAACGAAGCCGTCGTAAGGCTCATGTTCTACCGCCACCGGAATACCCCTTTCCGCCATGCCACAATCCAAGCCAGCAACAACGTTGCTAGGAAGATCATGCCTTCCCAGAAGAGAACCGTTTGAAGTGATGGGGTCACTACTGGATATTCTCCATAAGTAGCCACCGCCCATGGGTACAAAAATAACAATTCCACATCAAACACCAGAAACAGAATGGCAATCAGATAAAAACGCACATCAAACTGCTGGCGTGCGTCGCCAATCGGATCCATTCCAGATTCATAGGGCATTTGCTTGACAGATGTCGTTATCCGACCCGGATTGATCAGGTAAGAGAGGAGCAAACTGACCACAGCAAACCCAATCACTGCTCCCAAGAACAGAAAAATCGGGTAGTACGTGGTCAAGGAAAAATCGAACGGTTCAGGGGGCATGCCTGATCATCCCATTACAACTAACCCCGGTATGCCTTCATCAGGCACTGGCAGGGCAGGCAATCGACGCACTTTTAAGTTATGGAGCAACGCAATCCGGTCAAGGCAACCCTGCAACTGGCCTGAGTCCAACGATCAGGTTGTAGAGCAAATGCGTGCCAACCGCGATTGAAAATCCCCTGAATCTTGCCAATGTGCAAAGGATCACGCCCGCTGCCATTCTGAAACTGAAAACAATGGGGCTATATGCCTGCCCCATCGGCCCCCAATGGTGAGCCGCTGCAAAAAACCACGACGACACTATGGCAGCAACACACCAGCCTGTCAGGCCACCCACGCCTACCACACGCAAAGCCCACGCCACCAATCCAACCGCTGCAAGACGGAATAAAAACTCTTCGTAAACCCCTGCTCCTATTAGGGGTAGGACGGCCCTAACTGAAGGCCCAGCCTGATCCAACCACGAAAGTTCCACACCGCTGTTTTTAATGATGCCCGGCCAACCAAGACTTAGCGCCCACAGACTCAGCGACCACATCAAACATTCCACAACCATGCCAAACAATAAGGCGGGCCAGCGCCCGGGTACCTCACGCCAGCACCACACCGTTTGCATTACCAAAACAGCCACAATCACCACTGGCGGCAGATGCGTTGCCCATGCTCCCATCTCAGGAACAAGGTTTCTCAACCAAGCATCAGCCCCATTGCGTGCTGCCGGTTGCTCGCCACCAGTCAGCCCCAGTACGGCTCCCTCGTAGGCCAGCAGCAATGGAACCACCACCGCCAGCGATGCCGCCGGGTGCCTGGTGCCACTAAAATAAGAAAGCAGTTCCACCGGAGTACGGCCGGGCCAAAACCAAGGGAAGCGGGGACGCCGAAATAACCAGATCACGAGGCAAGCCGCTCGTCGGGTGAATCTACTAAGGCTGCAACCACACCTACCCATTTCGGATCGAGCAGGCCGACTTCCGCGGAACGGACTGCTACGCGAACTGCCTCTATCCATGGTGTCGCAGGACGGTTGGAACGCGGCAGCAGCAAACCGCAAACCATATCGGTTACTGCCCCCAATCGTGCCAATTCAGGAATTTCTGCCCCTAACAGCCCATCAGGATATCCGGTTCCATCTGGCCTCTCATGATGCCACAGAACCATTCCACGCGCCGCTGCCGCACCCGGCAGCCACTGTTCTAGAAGACGCGCACCAAGCCTCGCATGGCCTTCCATTACGCCGCGATCGGTAGCAGACCACGCCTCCACCTGCTTCATTTGGATTTCTGGAACTCCCAGCATGCCAACATCATGTACCAAGCCCGCTAATACCACTTCCTCAAGCTCAACCCCATTTGGGCAGGCGTGGCGCAGGCAGGCCCTCGCCATTACCAGAGCCACATTCCAGCCATCGGCGGCAATCATCATTGCCGTGTCATTAACAGCTTCTGCTGGAATCCAAAGGCCTTCCCGCCACGTATCGCGTCGAGCGAATTCCAAAACCATTGCCACAACTGGCTCTAGCCGGCACGGTTCAAGGGGGCCATTACCTTCCAACTGCGCGCTTGCATGGAGATCGCCAAGCAATCGAGCCAGAACCATCAATTGTCGCTTTCGCGAATTGCAATGCGCCTGACTAGCCTCAAGGTTTTCAGCCAATTGTTCCAGCAACATTAACTGCACTTTCAAACCTTCCAATCGAAGGTCCTGAACTGTTACAGAATTTGGTAACGTCGCCACTGAGCGAACAATCGCTCCCAATGCTGCAACCGCGGATCCCTTCGTTAGGCCATGGGATGTAGCCTGATCTGCAGTCAACCAATGCAGGCGTTCAGCAATCTGTCCGGCACGGCTCAGCAACTGTCGCATGCCATGAGTGAGATAAGACGGGCTAGGCAAGACATCGACTTCAGAACCGGAAACGTTTTGCAGCAATTCACCCAGCGCCTGAACAACCGCAGGGCGCTCTAAACCAGTACCGGCAGGGGTTCCAATTTTTGGAACCATGGCTTGACCACGGGCACGAGCCTCCTCAAAGCCCTTGCGAAGCCTTGAGATACGTTCCAGCAGCATCCCGGATTCTCTCGCCACAATCCCCTCCGCTGCAACTTGCCCCATCATTATTATCGGCACAAGCTAGTGCTCTTGGTGAGCGGAGCCATCCGCTTCAATTTCAAGACCTTTTCATCCCGCATTCCAACGCTTTTCATACCTTGCTATTAATGTTTCAGTACGCCAGCTCCCCGGCACGGCGTGGCACATGGCTCTTTCTCTATTGGGGGGCTTGACGGGATGTCGACAGTGATTCCAAGACAATCTAGCTATGTTCAAACCAATCTGGAAACAGTCAAAGCCACACCCGAAGAGCTTTACGCCAACAAGCAGTTCCGGCTTTATTCCGGACTGAAGTGGCTCAACATCTCAGTCATTTTTGCCATGCACCTCATGGCTTTGGCAGCACTATTCACTTTTCAATGGGATAGTTTGCTTGTCATGGTTGTTCTCTACACATGGGCAGGTATGGGTATCACACTTGGATACCATCGCATGCTCACTCACAGGGGACTGATACTTCACCCTATCGCACGGTTCGTCATTCACCTTGGGGCATGTCTTTCCATGCAAGGACCGCCTTTGAAGTGGGCCCTCACCCATAGAATTCACCACGCATGCTCAGACCAACCGGGCGACCCGCATTCACCCATAGATGGGGTTTTCTGGTCTCACATGCTTTGGCTGGGTGCCGGACGCGACACCACCATCGAAGCCAGCCTGCAACGCAAGTACATCCCCGACCTAGCCAACGACCCGCTATGCCTTTTCTTCACACGCACCTACCTCCTATGGAATATCCTGCTCGGCCTAATATTGTTATGGCTAGGGGGAATTTCATGGCTGGCCTGGGGGATGTTCCTCCGTGTCGTCTTGGGTTTCCACATGACATGGCTGGTGAATTCAGCCACGCACATCTGGGGCTATCGCAATTATGAAACACCAGATCGTTCGCGAAACCTTTGGTGGGTGGCACTCTTCACCTTTGGTGAGGGCTGGCACAACAATCACCACGCCCAGCCTACTTCCGCTTATCATGGCCATCGCTGGTGGGAAATCGATCTCACAGGCTGGATGGTAACCGCTCTCTGCACAACAGGATTGGCCCACCGAGTGATCGGCCCCAAGGTTTTCAAGCGGGAACGGCTGAAATATTGAGGCGCAAAACGATGTCCGGTACAGGTAAAACGGCTCAACAGATCAGCTATTTTCCGATGCAAAACCGGGAAAACACCCGTCCCAACACATCGTCGCTGGTCACCGAACCGACAATTTCCCCAAGTGCATCCAGGGCATGACGTAGTTCCAACGCCACAAGCTCAGCGCCCTCCTCCTCCAACGCAACAGAATGCGCCACTCGCAAGCGCGAAACCAATGCTTCCAACTGGGCTCTGCCACGCACCAAATGAGGCGCACCGCGTCGCGCAGATATCGATGACACGCGTTCGCTTAAAACTTCCAGGAATTCCACCAATCCAGCACCAGTAACACTACTGCAAGACAGGATGTCGTCTCCAATAATAGAAACAGTATCAGATCTTGTAATAACCAAAACGGTTGGCGCGCCTACAGGCAAGGCATCGGAAGGAAGTGATGCCGGAGCATCGGCTGGCTGGCATACCACGAGAAGATCGACATGCGACATAAGGGACACGTTGATGTCGCGCACAGCTTCCGCCAAGGGATCCTCAGTCGTACCCAGACCGGCCGTGTCGATCAGATCAATTTCCACACCACCCGGTAATGCCAGCGATGCGACAAGCCAGTCGCGGGTTGTTCCCGGTATCGGGGAGACAAGCGCACCCGATTCTGTCAATCGGTTGAAGAGACTGCTTTTGCCGGCATTGGGCGGACCAACCAAGGCGATACGCGGCTTGCGATTGGCATCGGACCGCGATTCAAGCTTGCGAGCAGCCAAAACAGCATGGGCCAATAAAGAGCCCAATCGGACCAGCAATTGATCAGTAGGTAGTATTTCAATATCTTCATCGCCAAAATCGAGACCAGCCTCAAGGTCGGCCAGAAGGTCCATCAACCCTTCATGGAGCCGAGCCAACGGGGCAGCTAATCCACCGGCATGCTGGTCGAGTGCCTGAACAAGGTCTTCGCGCGTGGTGGCGCCAGCCAGACCAAGCAGCGCCTCGGCACGGGGAAGATCCAGACGTCCAGAAAGGAATGCGCGGCGCGTGAATTCCCCCGGTTCAGCAAGACGCCCGCCATGGGCTACAACTGCGTCTATGGCAACATCTACCAGAGCTGGAGAACCTGGAATATGCCACTCGGCCATTTCCTGTCCCGTGTAGCTTTTTCCAGTAGCCCAAACTGCTGCAAGAGCAGGAATAAGGGCATCAAATCCCGGCAGGTTGAGTACGCCTTCGGCCCAATGGCCTGGGCGTGGTTGTTCGGCACCAGAAAACAATCGCAAGGTCAGCGCCATTGCATTTGGACCAGCGAGTCTAACCACCGCACGCGCCGCAGCACCCGGAGCGCTACCGGGTGCCACGATCAGGTCTTCAAGCGAGGGCGCACCGCTTTGCTGAAGCATCGGTTACTCCCTATTTGTTTGGAAATAATCAGGTGCGCGGGTTTTCGCCTGCTTCACGTATAAATCGCTGAAACCGCTCAATGATCGATTCCTGACCGGGCTTCTTTTCGGTCTTTGCAGGCTTGTTGGCAGCTTTGACAACAATCGACGCCAAGGGTTGCGACTTGGGAAGAAGACGTCGTTCCGCCAGCCCCCACAGACTCGACACAATAAAATAAAGGCACAAACCAGAGGGAACACGGTAAAACATGACCGACATGATGACGCTCATCACCATCATCATGTCCTGTTGCTGCTTCTGTTCATCGGAAGTCGGCGGCGGCATGAACATTTTCTGCTGCACAACCATCAATCCCATGGCAAAAAGCGGGAGAAGGTTCAGGTAAGGCCCCAAGTAAATAAAACCACCATAATCTGATGGCCGACTGATCCATGGAATTTTATCGCCCCATTCCAGCAACATATCTGGCGCGGCAAGGTTATGAATCCATGTCATTCCAACAGGGGCCAAGCGGAAAAACACGCTTTCTTGAAGCGCGAAATAAAGCCCCATCATGATTGGCATTTGTAGCAGCATAGGAAGGCACCCCGCCAAGGGGTTGATACCGTTTTTTCGGTATAGTTCCATCTGCGCCTGTGCCATTTTCTGCCGGTCATTCCCGTACTTTGCCTGCATCTCCTTCAATTCCGGTGCAAGCGCCTGCATGCGCATGCTGGAGATGGCCTGACCGCGCGTCAACGGGAAAAGCATCAAGCGAATCAGCACGGTAAGAACAATGATGGCTAATCCGTATGGAAAAACCAAATGTATGTATCCCAGCACCCCATGCAGGAAGTTAGTGCACAGAATGACAACCTTCGAAAACCCGCCGCACAGGAACCAGGCGCCAAAAGGAGACGGATAATCAACAAGAGTGTCTAGTTTAAGGTCGGAATAGGCGGCAATAACTCCGGTGTCTACCGCAGAATTGCCTCTCATCTGCGACAACAAACCGGGCTTGGCAGGCCCGTTGTACAAAACATATTTATGGGTTACTGGCCCATCTTCCAGTGGAATTTCCGTGGTGCCAAGTCTGACGGTGGCGTCTGTCACAAAGGCTGGGTGTGTCGAATCACCGGGCACCATATCGATGGCTACCCATTCGAAAGTATCTTCCGCGGCCTCAGGTGACCAGATGTAGGTAACAGCCATGTCTGCCCCCCTTTCCGGCGCGCCAGTCCAGCGGGAAATGAGGTCTTTTGTCAACTTGAATGTGACCGTTGGTCGCCCTTCGGGCCTAAGCACGAGGGATCCTGCCACAGGATCACACGATTCAACCCTGCCACGAAGTTGTGCCGTCTCGACAGTGGCTTGGCAATTCCGGAATTTAACAGCTTCCGGATCTT
>Ga0255132_1000134_pt1 | contig 27439 bp, 21 predicted proteins | sample Law_Law_RepA_8d_FD_188551 | JGI IMG/M metagenome (GOLD analysis project Ga0255132, IMG submission 188551) | Freshwater microbial communities from St. Lawrence River, New York, United States - Law_Law_RepA_8d | ecosystem: Environmental > Aquatic > Freshwater > River | place: USA: New York...
TGCGCGCGTCGTCGCTGACGTTGGTGCCGCGCAATTCCGATACTGTCACACTCTTTCCTGAAACCTTGGCATTGAATGTGAACAGTTCGCCCTTTTCGCCACCACCCGCGATTCCATCTTCAGTCACAACCGCGACGCGACCGAAAACACGGCCATCGCGGCTGACGGCAACATCGGAATCAAGAATCAGCTTGTCTGAACCACGCTTGAGCGAGATGGCAAGTTTTTCGCCCTTGAAGGCAAATTCCACTTCAAACTCGCCGGCCTGCTTCGACCAGGTTCCGCTCAGACTCTTCAACTCTGGTGCCTCGTCAGCAACCAGCGTCGCAAAGCAAACAAATGCGGCAACAAACACAGCAACCCATTGTTTCATGATTTGAAACTCTCTTCTGGCCTCGTGAACTCACCCCAAGACACGATAAGATCCTGCAAGGAAATGGTCAGGGTTTCCAGACTATCTTCTCAGACTCCTCATATGCGCATCAAACGGACGGTGTCATGGAACTTTATTGGGGCGACGAAACACTCAACCTGAAACTGGATTCAAGCAAAACCGTTTCCCAACTTCCCGATGCCAACGTCCCATGGACGGGGAAAGGCTTTGCCGAGGCGTTGGAGTTTCCTTTCAACTTTCCGCCACTCGATCAATGCGCCACCCCCGACGACAGGGTTGTTGTGGCTTTGGATCCAGGCACATTGGCCCTTGGGTTCTCCTTCGCGATACTTCTTGAAAGCTTGCTGAAAGCCGGGATCGCGGCAGCACAAGTAACCATCCTTCTGCCTTCCCAGACTTCAGACTCCTGCCTTGCCAAAATCTTGCAAGAAGCAGCCGGTTGCAGTGTGGAAAGGCATACCCCTGCCGATGCCATGGCACGGATGATTCTGGGCGGCACACGCGACGGCCGGCAGATCTACTTGAACCGCCGCTTGGTTGAAGCCGACCTGACCATTGTGGTGAGTGGAGTGCGCCTTGGCGGAGGGAACCAAAGCCCTGCCAGCCTGATTTATCCAGGTATGGCGTGCGATGTGTTGTCTGGAGTCGAAGCCGGAACTGTGCTGAATCTTTTGGGGGCACCTTACCTGATCACAGCAGTTCCGGGTCCGAATGGCAAAGCCCCCCACTGGTTTGCCGGGAGGATGGAAGCTTTTCGTGCCGCCCGTGATCTGCACCGGAGTATCTGGAATCTTGATTTGGAAGAACCGGTAGAATTAATCGTTCTGAATTGGCCCAAATCGAGTAGCCCACGCGAATTTGCCAATTTGGCCACCGCGTTGGAACGGTTTCGCCCATGCTTGGAACCGGGTGGCCGCTTTGTCATCGTTTGTCCTGAAATTTCAGACACAGACGATTGGCAGGCAATGGCATCCACTTACCTAGATGCCGTGGAGTCTTCAGAAACCAGCCATTCTGCAGGATCATTTACCAAGACATTCAAGCGCTGGTCGCGCGCCTTAAGGCAAGGCTCCATTTTTATTCTGAGTTCACTCGAAACAGATACCTGCGAGGACCTGCAGGCGCATCGACTGGATCGGTTGTCCAATATCCAACGCCTAGCTAGTGCGGCGACAACAATATTGTTGATAGGTGATGCAGACCGCGCCATGGCCAAACCGGCCTGGCAAACTTTGGGAGATTCATGATGAACCCACGATCGCCTTTAGCTGGCATACTTTTAGCCAGTAGTTTGGTGCCGGTAGAGCAGCAAGGCGTTGAAGTGCTGGATACCTCCGACAACAATTTCAACGCTGCCCAAGCATGGCTTGAGGGCGCAGTTGTTTTTGATCAATCATTACGCGGCAAAGTTGAAGTAACGGGACCGGAAGCAGCACTGTTTCTGCACAATCTCTGCACCAATGACATCGTAGGAATGCCTGTCGGTGCCGGTTGCGAAGCTTTTTTTGCCAACGCGCGTGCGCGCTCCGTCGCTTGGGCCAACATTTACCATGTTGTTCTGAGCAGAGGCCGTGAAGGATTCTGGATCGACCTCCCAGCCGGCCTGGAAGATACCCTGTTGAGGCATTTGGACAGGCACCTGATCAGTGAACAAGCAGAATTCTGCGACCGCACGTCTGATTTGGCTCAGCTACATTTGACAGGTCCGCGAGCCCGGGCAGTTCTCGCTTCCGCGCTCAAAACCGACATACCAGACCTCGATTTATGGCAACACATGGAGCGCACAATCGGCCATGACGCCGTCTGCCATATCCGTCGCATCGATTTGCTGGGAAAGCCTGGTTACGATATCGCGTTTCTTGTCAAACATGCCAAAACAGTCTGGGAGACAATCAATCAATCTGGTGCAACTCTAGGGGGTTTCAGCATGTGGCAAAACCTTAGGGTTGCCGCGGGCCTTCCTGAACAGGGCAAGGAAATTGACGAAAACGTTTTCATACCGGAATTGGCACGAAATGCTGTGGCGGTGAGCGGGTCCAAAGGTTGCTACTTGGGGCAGGAGCCTATCGTTATGGCGCGGGATCGTGGCCAAATCAACCGGCGCCTCACCATGCTTACACATTGCCCAGCCACGTGCGCTTCGGGAGACACTTTATGGTCTGCGGACCGCGAAGTGGGTCGAATAACATCTGTTGCGGGGCATGAGCTTACAGGCGGCAGGATCGGTTTGGCGTTCACCCGCCGTGGATTCTGGGAAGCAGGCACAGCTTTGGCTGTGCGCGGAAAAGATGGCCAAGTCGGTGAGGCGGTGGTTAAGGCAGGACCGGAAGCCGAAACCACACCAACACAATGATGAACCTGGTTTTATTGATTCAGGAAATGATTATTTTCTGGACCACAATGCCCGCTGCTCTCGCCTTTACTAGTGGGTGGGGTGTTTGATTACCCACCCGAACGTCCCTGTAATGAACGAAGGCTCCAGAAATCCTGATAAATGGCGTTAGTTGGTTCCGGGGAGCATGACACGGATGCTCCCCGGAACTTTTTCTTTGGTTTAAGACGCGTTTCCACCGCGCGGATGAAACTTTGCATGCAACTGCCGTAGTCGATCTCGATCGACATGGGTGTATTTCTGAGTGGTGGCAATTCCAGCGTGCCCCAGCATTTCCTGAACAGCACGCAACTCCGCGCCTCCCGCAAGGAGATGGGTGGCAAAACTGTGTCTCAGGGTATGTGGACTGACTCGGCCATGGATGCCTTGGCGCACGACATACTTTTTGACAACTCGCCAAACCGTTGTTCGTTCCAGCGGAATTCCACGGCCAGAAACAAACACTTGGCCAACTGGTGGTTTATCAGCCATGATGCGAGGACGAAGTCCTTCCAAATAGGCTCGAAGTGCCGCAACGGCGCGACTTCCCAAAGGAATAACCCGTTGCTTGTTTCCTTTGCCGTGGCACCGACAATAACCACCATCAAGATTCAAATCACTGATCAGCAGCCCGGAAGATTCTGAAGCCCTGCAGCCGCTGGCATACAAGGTTTCCAGCAAGGCGCGATCCCGCAATGCTAGCCGATCGAGTGGTATAGGGCCCAACAGCAATCGGTCAACAGCCTCTGGACTCAAGACATGCGGCACGCGATCCCACAGGGCAGGGGCGGCCAGCAAATCAACTGCCGTATCACGGACACGTTCATCGAGTTTCAGAAAACGGTAAAAAGAACGCAGTGATGCCAGATGCCGCGCGACACTGGGCGGTTGCAGTCCTAATCCCTGCAGGTATTCAACAAAATCGAGCAGTTCTTGGGACCTTGGATTAAGATGATCCATCCGATGAGCAACAGACCATTCTGAAAAACGGTCGAGGTCCCGACGGTACGCCATCTGAGTATGGGGAGACAACGCCCTCTCCCCACGTACGTAATTAAGAAATGCCGCAACGTCTTCAGCCAAAGCAACAGGGTCTGGGCCACCGCGTGGAGGCATAGTTCACTCAGGCAAGGACCGGAGGTTGCTTGTCCGGATGAAGGTAAACGAAACTCTTGCCAAGTCTACCACCATAATTGCCCGCCGAGATGCGAAGCAGGTCAGGAGTTTCACGAGAAGCAGCAATCGCAGCCTGCGTGGCTGTTATTAATGTTGGAAGATCACGGCCATTGATGATGATCTCCATCACCGAAGCAACTCCTTCGGGCAAGCGGGTTTCTACCCCGGGCTTGTCGCGCAGTGTTGGACAGTACTCGGCAAAAGTACTGGCAATGGCAAACTTATACCGGCTACCGGCCTTGGAACCACTGGCTGCCACACCACCCGGAAATGGGCAGATAACTCCCGGCGTTGCAGCAGCAGCGGCATGTGCCCGTTCGGCGGCCAACAAGGCCGCGTCGGTTGATGCGCCCATGAACCAAAGATTTCCACCCATCAAGCCATCGCGATAATAAAATCTGCGGTCGATGGTAAACTCGCCCCCCAAGATGGGAATGACCCAAACTGGACGACCAAAACGCTTGTCACGAAATTGGTGGCCATCACCAAAGTAGGCAATTTTTCGTCCCAAAGGGACCCATCCTTCAGTGGGATCCGTTGAAAACACTGCGGCCGTTGCGCACGTCAGCACGTTTTGGCTGATACGTACCAGCAACGAACGTTCAATGGCTTCAACCCGGTCCTTGCGGAACCGCGGCACATGAAACTGAACCAATGCGCCGGGTCGCCCATCTGGAACCGTAAAGGAAGTATCTCCGCCCGGACCGACATAGCGGTCTATTCCTGCCTCGCAATCGCACAATATTGTGCTCGATGCATTTCCCGTTGCTGCCCGCACCGCATGGTCAAGCCACGTGCGGTCGCGCGCAGTGATCAACACCTCCGCGAATATGCTGCGGAAGGCTTCGGCATAGGTATCGTCTACAATCGCAGACATTTCTCGGCACTCCGGGAATCAGGCCACAGGGAGGGGGTATGCCGCTGATTCTGTCAAAACACGGGTCATGAAAACGTCGTGGGGCGCGGCGGGAATTTCATTGAAAATCTGGCAATCAAATGCCAAGGCGATCAGTGGAATTCCTGGACGGACGTGTTCCAGCAGCTTGTCGTAATAACCAAATCCATGCCCCATGCGCGCGCCACGGCGGTCGAAACCAACACCCGGCACCACAACAAGATCAATGGTCGATGGATCGATGCGTTTCTGCGGAAGATCACGCAGTTCAACCTTAGGCTCAAGAATTCGATACTTGCCCAAATCGAGTTCGTTCATGTCTACAAGGTGAAACAGGTGCAGGAATCCATCAACGCAATAGGGAACAACAATTGTCTTGCCCTGTTCCAGTGCTTTGGGGAAATGCTGTCTGGTTCTGACTTCACTACGAACATCGACGTACCAAAGTACCGTGCTGGCTGCCTGATATTCAGGCGTGTCCATCAGCTTGTCGCAGATGCGCTCACTCAGGGCATCTTTGTCCTGCTGGGCATTGCGGCGTTCGTGCGCCTGCTCCCGTAGAACCTTTTTTTGTTCGCGAATGGAATCAAGATCGGCCTGTGACATCGTGGCGCCTTCCCAAGGTGACTGAACCCATGTCATGGTAGCGAGAATGCCACCGTAAAACTTGCCAAGATCCGGTCAGATGCATCAGTTCTGATCGAAAATCCGGCAAGCTCACACGGAACAATCGTCAAGGCCGAACTCGCCTTCCGCAGTTTTCCGGATTTTTCCTCAAGAACGCGATGTCAAGACATGGGCCGCCGGACGTAGCATGAATGTAGTGATGAGGACTACGACCATGATTCGCTATCTTTCGCTTACCATGTGCTTGGGGTTACTGGCTACAGGTTGCCAGTCCACCAGTCCAACTGCATGCGCACCCGGCCAGAAACCTCCCAAAGCCCCCTTGGGTCAACGGCTTTTTGGCACCACGCAAAAGCCATCCAACTGCCCAACCTGCCCACCACCAGGTGCTTTGCCTGGCCCAGGCCCGCAACCGCCTGTACTTGGCGCTCAGCCACCAGCATTTGGCCCACCTCCTGTTGGCGCAGGACCTGCATACCCGGGAAATGCCTCAGGTATGGCTCCACCTGCCTTTCAGAATGGCCCTGGACTGGGCATGAATCCACCACCAATCGGCGCATCTGGACCTGGCCTTGGTATGGCCCCACCTCCACCCGCCCCCGTCACAGCGAACAAGGTACCCGTTCCCTCAACCATTATTCTTGGTCCACCAGAAACGACCCCAACTCCAACGCAAACACGTTCGGCAGGCAGTGCATCTTCATTTCCAGTTGATATTCCGGGATATGCTGTGTTGGCCGACAAGATCGCCGGAGGACAGCAGCCATTTCCTGATGGAATCAACTGGCTGAAAGAGGCTGGATTTTCCACGGTCATTCAACTGCGCCAACCTTCGGAAGACATCTCCGCGTGTAGGCAACTGGTCGAACGCCAAAACATGACTTACAAGTCTCTTGAAGTTTCGGCGCAGTCACTCGATGCGACACTTCTTGCAGCCTTGGACCGCGACATTCAAGCCGCCAATGGTAGGCCTGTATTCCTATTTGATCGGGACGGTACCCGCACAGGCGCCATTTGGATTGCTTACGCCACACGGTACCTCACCCTGAGCGAAACTCAGGCACGCGAGCAGGCCGCCAGACTTGGCTATCGACGCGAAAATGCCGACCCGGCTTGGGAGCAGGCTATTTCACGTTTATCCAACAGTCGTTGAAACCATGCCTTCTCAATCTAGACCGACCATGAACGGAACACACAGGCCACTGGCCCCTTCAATCCACCCGTCCAGCGTTTTCAACTTTACAGATCTTGAAGATCTTGAGTCGTATTTTACCGGGTCGCACCAAGGATACCTTTACGCCCGGGACGGCCACCCTAATGCGGACGATCTGGCCAGTCGGCTTGCACGACTCGAGCACGCCGACTGGGCCAGTATTACTTCCTCGGGCATGTCTTCGATCGCAGCCGTTTTCCTTGGACTATTGGGACCAGGCCGGCGGATAGTAGCCAGCCGGTGGCTTTACGGGAAAACCATTGTCCTCATCAGGGATTTGGAGTCACGCGGCACTCAGGTATCGTGGTTCACTCCTGATTGCCCAGAAGATCTGGAACGCGAACTGGAACAACCTGCCCATTTAGTTTTGGTTGAAACAGTCTCAAATCCACTGGTCCGCGTGGCCGATATTGGCCGCCTCGGGAATATATGCCAGACCGCTGGTGTACCACTCGCAGTGGACAATACATTTGCAACCCCTATTTTTGCTCGTCCGCTTGAAATGGGTGCTTCCATTGTAATTGAAAGCCTCACAAAGCTGGCTAACGGCCATAGCGATGCCACACTGGGCTTAGTCGCGGGCCACAGCAGCTTGAAGGCGCGAATTCATCCCTTCATCAGCCTTTATGGGCTCAACAGCTCACCTTTCGATTGCTGGCTGACATCTCGTGGGTTGGAAACCCTTGAATTACGCGTGAAGGCGGCCGAATCGAATGCATGCCAGTTAGCCACATTCCTTGCAGGCCAGCAGGGAGTCGAGGCTGTTCACCATCCATCACTTCCCGGACATCCAGATCATTCGCTCACGGTTCGAACTATGCCAATGGGAAGCTGTAATATTGTAGCCTTTGAGTTAGCAGGTGGCCGCGACGGAGCCCAAGCTTTCATCCGCGGTTGCCAAGAATTCACCCTCAGCCCATCCTTGGGCCATACTGGAACGACGCTGAGTTATCCAGCTGGTACGTCTCATCGTGGATTATCAGCCAGCGAACGAGAAGCTGAGGGAATTGGTCCCGGATTGCTCCGGGTATCCACTGGGATCGAATCGTTTGAAATCATTCAAGCCGGGTTCGCCAAAGGGATGCTCGCCGTCAATCAGGCCCGATGAGCCTCGCGTTTGAGCTTTTCCAAATACGAATCTTTCAATTTCTGAGTTAATTCAGCAAGGCGATCCATCAACCTGCGTGGTGTGCGCTTTCCTTTACGAGCAACAGCATAAGTTGCCAGAAGGGGAAGAGCGACCGTGGTGTCGAGGTAGCAGGTGACCGTATCTGGCAGTTGCTCCGGATCGACTTTTCCCCACGTCATGGCTTCCTGAGGAGTTGCTCCGCTCAAACCACCAGTATCAGGACGGGCATCGGTCACCTGAAGGAAATAGTCGTGACCGCTTTCCTCCAATCCCAAAACTTCCTGAATTTGTGGTTCCGTCTGAAGAATAAAGTTCTTTGGCGAACCACCTCCCAGAATCATGACAGCACTTTTTCCAGCCTGCTTGGCGGACCAAACGATAGCAGCCGATTGATTCACATCACGCAATGGATCGATCTGCAAGGCGCCTCCTTCAAGTTGAAGTGCCGCCAGATTCATGCCAATGGAACTGTCACCCGGAGACGATGTAAATACCGGAACCCCGTACCTGTAGGCTGCTGCCAGAAAACTTTTGCCCGAAAGCCCAAGCTCCCGTTCGCGAGCATCTAGAAATTTCCCGGCAAGGTGATGAAATTCGGCAGTGCCCATGGTGTGCTGGAACGGTTCCTTCCGGGCCATGGCCCGGAAGAACGCATCGGTACCCAACAAGTTTTCATAATCAAAAACGATGTCATAAATACGTATAACTTGATTGTCACGCAACTGGTGATCGTCCATTCCGGGACGTCCCTGATGCAACTCCATGCCCAATGCGAAGTGGGCATCATGGTAGACGTTGGCCCCAGTCGAAACGATCCAGTCAATAAGTCCGTGCTCGATCAAAGGCACCAGGCATGAGATACCCAGACCCGCTGGGGTTAATGCCCCAGACAAAGAAACTCCAAGGGTCACATTGTCGGCGAGCATTTTGCCCGCCAACAGTTGTGCTGCCTCGCGCAATCTGCCTGCGTTGTAAGACAAAAAAATTGTGTCCAGCAGCTCAGAAATCGACATGTCAGCCGATACCGCAGGCGGATCGATACGCTTGTGGGTAATGGCAGCGATAGTAGCGCCGGGGCCCTTGGGGCACGGACGGTTATGTTCATGGTGTTTCATGCTGAAGGATTAGCCGAATGAAAGCAAACTGGCAACCCTATGTGTGCCAACATCACGTTTTACACAAAAGCCCGTTGGCACTTGGGCGGATTTAGGCGCTGATATTAAACGGCTTGAATACCAGCGCCAATACCCAATGAAACCATTTGGTTCAATGAAGCAACAAAAAATCGGACGCAACCGTTTCCACACGATCCCATGCCGCATTACCAGCTTGGACTGGTTTGCGGCAGAACAGGATTCCATGAAAAAATGCAGCGCCAGCAAGAGAGCCAATAAATTGCGGCGCGGAATCAACTCAGGGCTTGGTTGAAGTATCCTCAAAATCGGCTGCAAACGCCTCGGGATTCAACCGTTTGCCAGTAGCAGACAGCGTTAAGTCGTTCCAGGATAGCCTTCGCCCGTGGCTGAAAATCTTTTCCTGAAAAAAGCGACCCACACGGCTGTCACCGCAGTAAATGACCTCACCAATCTTTTTGTCGGGGTACAGTTCCCGACAAAGAGCATGGTGCACCTGAGAGGCAAAAAGCTCTCCCATCATGTAGTTGTGGTAATAAACAGGGGCGCTCACAATGTGAATCTTGCTAGCAAAATCAGGTGCATTCCTTCCTTCCGGCCTTTTCAGCCCCTGATACCGCTCCACCAGATCCCACCAAAGCGCATTCAAATCCTGATCGGGGTTTTCATACATGGCTTTTTCAAAACGCAGCATCACCTGACACCACCTTGAAAAAATCAACAACCGGAGTTTCAACGATCGGGATGCTGCCGATTCAAATGCCACCGGGTCTGCCAATTGAACACCCATGCGCTCCAGAAACGCGCTTTTACGCGAGAATCTTTCAAAAAGCATGGCAATTCCTTCAGTCGTGAGAATGTGCGCCTCACCACGAAGGGGGTAGGGTAGATCTTGAGACATGTTCAAACTTGAGTAAACCGCGTGCCCCAATTCATGGAGCATGGTTGAAGCCCAATATTCATTGGGAGCGATATTGGCCAGAACCCTAACATCACCTGATCTATCGATATCCGTACAAAATGCATGCGGGCTTTTACCCGGTTTTTCATACAGGTCGCTTCGCGCCAGAACCTTGTCGATAGGCAACCCGATTCCCTTATAGAAGTCGCGGCAAAGCGCCAAAATATCAGCCTTTCGAAAAGGAGCATCTAGATCCGCAGGGTAGATGGCCGGACTTTCCTGAAAAAAGGGATCGTGGTAGTGCCATGGGCGCAATTCATCGACGCCAATCTGGCATTTTTTTGCCAATATAGCATCCATTTCACCCTTGGCCTTGAGGAAAGGAGCACGCGTAAGGCGGTCTAGGTCGTCGAACAATTTCAGGAGTTCAACGCCGTCTTGCTCATTGAGATACAGTTGCATGGCGTGAAACGACGAGAATCCCAATGTTTTTGCAGCCGCATTGCGAAGTTTTACAAGCTCGCGCAAATCCGCTTCCAACAAACGCCCCACATCTTTGCTTGCTTCCCACACCTGCTTGCGCCGACCAGTATCAGTTGAATTTTTAAGGACGGAACGGACTTCATTTTCAGTCATTTCCTTGCCATCAACTTTGGCACGAAATGTGTTAAAATTCTTTTCGACACGGTTTGAAATCGCGACCATCTTTTTGAGGATTTCCGGGTCCACCTGCTTTTCAAGATATTGCAGATACAACAATTCAACACAACGCTTCAGGTCTTTGTCATCAATCTCGGACTTTTGGGCACGCAACCGTTTGAGCCTTTCAAACCGCACGGTGTTTCCCATAGCCTGATCAATACGATTCTGCGCAGCTTCCTTCCGTGCAAAAGCCTCCGGTTTGCCAGTGGTATTCGCCTCCCACCAAGCTAGACCAGATTCGATCTCCAAAGCTTTTATCTGGGCCTCGTGCTCTCGAACAACCAAGCGCGCCTCATCTGTCACAGCAGAAGATGCCATTAACGCTCCCCCCAACCAACATGCCAGCAAAACCCCAGCCATCTGTTTGTATTTCATGAACGGGTCCCTCACTGTTTGGATCGCCCTGATTGTGCAGATTCCAACCATGCACCGCAACCACGGTTCGGGTTGCTTTTGCGAACGTGTGAACCTATCGTTCGGCGCCATCTCCTTGGGTTGGGATTCCGATTCCAATCTTTGCCCGCAGGGAAGCGTGGCGCGGAGATCCATGCCACGGTCAGGCACGGAAGCAGGACCGTGGCATTTTCCCTAAGGAAACACCATCGCATGTGGCGCATTATCTGCATTTCCGCGATCATCATGACGATATCTTTTAGCATCAATCATTCAATTATTGCTCAAGACCCTGCTGATAGCGCCTTCATGCGCCGAATGCTCATTGAAAAAACGTTGATGGAAGCACGCGGTCATCTGGAACAGAGCGACTACAACCGTGCCGTTGCAACACTCGAAAAGAACCTAGGAATCATCAAGGGCGATAAACCATACCTAGAGACGCTGCGCTTGGCATATTCAGGCTTGGTTCGCGAACTTGAATCCAAAGGCGAATCTTTCGATCTGGCAACCTATCAACGACGATTGGCATTTCTCGACCCAACAACCGCTCGTTCTGGTCAGAAAACACAACCGTTACCAACACAAGAACCTGCCAAGCCAGCTAAGAACAGCACAGCAGAACTTCCTGTGGTAAACGTGGGAGTAATCACACCAGTTGCGGTAGCATCGGCCACTCAATCTGGTCTTACAGCTCGCGGGAAAATTGAAGACGCTCCTAATGCATTGCAGAATCCGTTTTCATGGAACAATTCAGAACAAAAGTACCAAGGCCGTGCTCAAAGGCAGTCTGCTGAAGCCTCTTTCTCACGAAAAGACTACAAAGCTGCCGCAGCGGCATTTGCCAAGGCTTGGCAAGAAGATCCTTCTCTCGACCGCCCGGCCCAAGAACGCTGGGCATATAGCCGCTTGCACACCATCTCACAATCAGGCATCACTGGTATGCCTGCAGCCGAAGCACTCAAAGAACTACAAGCCATTGCCACAATGGCTCCTCGCCTTAAACCTCAAACTGATGAACTCAAAATCATTTTATCGCGAACTAACATCGTTGAGTCTGCGCCGACACATCAGGAAACCAATGGATGGACTACCACGGCAACTCCATCTTTCCGGGTACACCACCACCTTGAAAGAACAGTAGGTGAAGCGCTGGCTCGGCAACTGGAATCAACGCGAACTGCACAAATTGAAAAGTGGTTTGGCACTGCGGCGGAACCATGGAATCCGCCATGCGAGGTCGTTATTTATGCGACAGCAGCACAATACGCCACAGCTACAGGAGTTCCTGCGACGTCACCGGGCCACAGCACTGTCAAGGTCGAAGGAGGACGAGTTGTTCTCCGCCGAATCGACCTTCATGCTGACGACCCGAATATGAGTATTGGAGTTCTTCCCCACGAGGCGACACATACCGTCCTCGCAGGGCGTTTTGGAAATCACATGGTTCCGAGATGGGCCGATGAGGGCATGGCTGTACTTGCTGAACCTTCCGATCGAATTGACCGGCACATCTCAGACCTGCCCAGACTATCCGGCCAAACAGGTCTTTTCCCTATCAGAACGCTCATGATGCAGCAAGAATATCCAGAACCACGGCTCATGGGCACGTTTTATGCCCAAAGTGTGTCTGTTGTTCAATACATGACAGCACTACGGGGCCCACGGGTGTTTGCTGCTTTTCTTGCAGATGGACTTAACCATAGTTATGACCAATCGCTGTCGAAGCATTATCAAACATCGTGGGAACAGCTTGAATCCGGATGGCGCTCACAGGGTAGCACCGCAAAAATAGCGGTTACGGCTTCCCGGTGATGGCTAATGGGTCGGGGCTTGATGATTCTTTTTCGTGTTTCAAGTGCGGCAAGACTACAAAACCAAGCAGTGCCAAGCCGAACAAGCCTCCTATTGCGAAAACCCCCAGCATGGCTAAGCGAGCCCTTCCTTGGAAGAGGCCTAGCATTCCCAGCACAATCTGGGCGCCAAGGCTCAGGGCAACGAGCCCACCTGTTCCCATGATTCCCTGAGCAAAAAGCGGACCCAGAGGTGCATCGAGGCGCGCAAGCCACCAAAATGAAATATCCACAACCTGTAAAAGAAGCGGGGCAGGTGCCAAAATAATCCGCATCCACAACGGGTAGGCGGAAAGGGCAAACGATAGACCTGTCAAACCATAGAGCACCGAAAATCCAAGAAGATGAACGTGTGTGCTAAGGGCCAATTTGGCCAACGATTTTCCCTTTTCAGCGCCCAAGTCTTCTTCCAGATAAACACGCACATGCTCATATCTAGATAATGGATAAGATTTAACCGATTTCCCGGTATCGTGGCACCGTACACACCGTTCATCGAGTATTCCACGCACACGGGACGAAACACCAACGCCATCCTCTTCGAGTTCAAGCAGATCGTTGAGGGAAAGCTGTGCTGGATCGACAGAGTCTCCAGGTGGAACGGGCCGCAATGGTGTTAATCGTTCAACCAGCTTCTTGCGAAAGTCCCGGTAATCTTTTGCAAGAGACTCCGGCAGGTCGTAGTGGTCTTCCTGATACGATTTTTGATCGTGCCCAGTCGTGGCCCAAGCCAGAAGCGCCAATCTCTCAAAATCAAAAAAAGTACGAGTGGCTTCCCGTATAATCCCGGATAAAGCAGGGTCATCCTTGTAACCACCATCCTTGAGTTGCGCTAAAAGTTCTTCTGCTCCCGTTTTTATGGCACCCGGGTTACGCTTTTCTGTGAATGCCCCACGCATACTTCCGGCACCGTTGAACGGCATGGAGTCTGGTGCGACAAGCAACCGCGCAATTTGATTCGATGCTGAGTCACCGTGATAAGCACGGATCACGTCCGCGGCATCAGGGAGAGGATTCCCGGGGCTGGCCTCCTGGAAGTGAAGATTTACAAGAGCCGAAAAATAACCAATCCCCACGCTTGCCAAAAATACGGCGACAACCAACCGTAGCGGCATCGATGCGGAGGCCAAAGAAAATGCCGGAGAATCCTTGGATGTATTCATCGCGTAACCCTCGCATCTGGATCCAATACTGAAACCAAGTCAGCCATCAGAATTTCTTCTGCCCTGTCTGGTGATACCGATAGTGTGCATCCAGCGGCAGGACGATGCCCACCGCCACCATGGGTTGCGCAAATAGTGGCAACATCCACAGTGCCATCGCTACGCAAACTAGCTCTGGTTCCACCATCCGAATGCTCATACAGGGCTACGGCAACCCGTACGCCTGCAACCTGCCTTGGTAAATCAACCATTCCCCCCAACGCCTCTTCAGCATTGGCCCCCATTCGAGCAAGGTCTGATTGCAGTACTTTGAAGAGCCCCACTCGGCCATCAGCAAGAACTTTCATGGTTGAAAGAATATGCCCTTTAACCCGCTGCCGAGCCAGCGATTCGCCTGAGTAGAGCTTTTCATGAATAGCGGACGGATTAGCTCCCGCCTGCATCAGGCGCGCTGCCATTTCAAAAGAGGTTGAAACACAATTAGGATGCCTAAACCAGCCAGTGTCACTGGCAAGACCCACAAAAAGCGCTGTTGCTGCATCTGGCGAGGGAACACGTTCAACTGCTGCATAAAACCGGTCAACAAGAACTGCAGCAGCTTCTGCTGTAACGTCCAGAATGCGATCCCCGCCCAAATCGTCCTGGGTGCGATGGTGGTCAATCACAACAATCTTGCGACCGGGAGTTCGAAGGATGGGTGCGGCAGTCCCCACCTGATTCCAAGTACCGGTATCTACAACAACAATTCCACTTACCTCGGCTACGACAAGTTCAGAAATAGAACTGATCAAATCCTGTGGTTGGAGAAATTGGAGATTGGCTGGACAAGGGCCATCGAGCCCAATCTTCACACGGCATCCCATTTCCTGAAGAAGGAGTGCCAAGGCAACGCATGAACCCACAGCATCGCCATCAGGCCTCATGTGCGTGAGCACCAGAATGTCTGAGCATTCCGCGATTAACTTCCGGAGAGGAGACCAATCAAGCACCATAGCGACCATCCAGGGCAGATCTTGAAGGCGGGCTTGAACCTCCTGCCGACAGGAAGGTTATTACCAGCAAAAGGAGTGAGCTCATTGTCATGGCAGCTCCGGCAATTGCTGGATGCACATCCAAAACAGCCACCAAAGGTAGAGCTACGATATTGTAACCGAAGGCAAGAACCAGATTTAAACGAATTCTGCCAATCAGCCAGCGTCCCAAGAGGATTGCTTCTGCTAAGGCCCCTAGATCCTTGCGCATCAAGAGAATGTCGGCACTGGTTGTTGCAAGGTCGCTACCACCAATCAAGGCAATACCAGCATCCGCTTGCGCCATGGCGGCAGCATCATTGGCCCCATCGCCCACCAGAATAACCGGACCACCGGATATTTGGCGCGCTTTCGTGACCCAATCCCGTTTTTGGTCTGGGGTCATTTGGGCTTCAATGCGAGTAATGCCGACCCTGCGCGCCACTGTTTCCACGGTAAGTCTGTTGTCGCCTGAAATAAGCGTTGGTACGACCCCGAGCCTTTGTACCGCGGTCATGGCAGACTGCGACGTGCTTCTTATTGGATCTTCTACTGCTACCAATCCAAGCGGATGATCATTTCTTGATACAAAAAACACGGTGCGGCCGACACGACGCAAGTCGATCGCTCCTTGAGTCAGACGATCCGGCCAATTTGTTTGGCATGCCTCTCGAATCCACTCCAATGTTCCCAGCCGAATCAAGTTCCCTTCGACTCTTCCTTGAATTCCTTTACCGGGAACCATCACAATTTCTTCAGCCTCGGGCAGAACTGTGCCTTTAACCGCAATTACTTTTTCGAATGCACGCGCTAATGGGTGCGCGCTTCCTTTTTCAACAGCACCTGCCAAACGCAAAACATCACCTTCAGCTACTCCATCTGCAACCATCATTTCTTCGATGTGTGGCTGGCCAATCGTCAATGTTCCAGTTTTATCGATGCCCATTACTTTCGATCGGCCCAAGTGCTCGAGTGCAGCCGGGTTTTTTACATAAATCCCACGACGCGCACCCTTACCCAATGCCAAGACCACGGCAAGTGGGGTGGCAAGGCCCAGCGCGCATGGACAAGCCACTACAAGGACCGCTATTGCCCTTGTTAATGCATGGGGAATTCCTTCTGGAATCCCTTCCAACGCCAACCACACCATTCCAGTGAGCATCGCTAAGACAACCACCAACGGGGTAAACCATGCGGCAATCGTATCGACTGTATTCTGAAGAGGCAGGCGTGAGGATCGAGCCTGATTAACAAGTGATTGCAATCGTGCCAGGGCACTGGAATCTCCAGACCGTTCAACGCGTACCAACAAGGCCCCGGCCTGATTGACAGTACCAGCAAGCAGATTGGAGCCCACAGATTTTTCAACAGGCAATGGTTCTCCCGTCAGCAGAGACTCGTCTACTGACGAAAAACCTTCGACCACCGTACCGTCTACCGGTACAACATCACCCGGTCTCAAACGAATAAAATCACCAATATTCAAATCTGAAATCAAAACCGATCGGTCTGGTCCACCAGATTCAACACGCAAGGCGTTACCAGGAACATTCCCCAACAGGTCTTGAAGTGACAAACGACTGGAAAATCTGGCTCCCGACTCAAGGACCTGCCCCACCAGCACTAAGGACATGATCATGGCTGCCGTATCAAATTGAGCAATCGTGCCCCACAATTGTGGATTTAATATCGTGCCAATCCCTTGAAGTATGGCGACAAGAACAGAAAGCGTAATCAATCCAAACATATTGGCACGAAGGCTCAAAAGGCTTGACATTCCACGGACCAATACGGGCATGCCTAGAAGTAAGACAACGAATCCTGAGTTGATGGCCTCTACAAAAACCAGCAAATTATGAACAGAATGCGGTATGAATCCGTGGAACAAATGTGCGATCATCATTGGAGCAGTCGCAGCTAACGCTAGGCCCGCTCGCGCCCATGTCCAAGGACCGCTGGAATGCTTGCCTAGATCTGGGCTATTCGACTCAAGGTCCATTCCACAGCGCGGACATGCGCCAGGAACCGCCTGAAAAACTTCAGGGCACATCGGGCAATAATACCCCTTAACATCATGCGGAATTTTGATGTCCGGAATGACTGACGCGCTGGACAAATCCTCATACTTGGCAGGATCCTGAAGAAATCGTTCCCGGCAGAATGTCGCACAAAAATAAATGGTTCTGCCAGCATGAGTGGCCGTGATTGCCGCTGGCACAACCTTTACATTCATTCCACAAACCGGGTCTTTGACAGTCTGGTTGGTCGCAGTGGGTTCCATACCTCCACAGCAACCAGCGCTTTCGTTGTGCATCACTCATCCCTCGCCAAGCAGTTCACACATTATCTTATGGTGAATGCTCGGGAGCGCACGGAATTAGCATAGAGTCACTGCGGCGGCGGGTTGGTCCCGTAGAGCAAATCCCAAGGTGTCGGACAGGCACGGCCGGGCACACACGATTCTCCAAAAAATGCACGGCACGAGCCAAACAGGAATGTCGCTTCCGTACGGAAGTTGCCGCAACCCAATCCATTCATGTCTGCATCACAGCCCTGCTTTTTACCAAAAAGGCCGCGCTTATGGCCACACGTGCCGTTGGCACAACCATTACCAACGGGCTCCATACGCCCCTGATAAACAAGGAACGATGGAACTGGAGAGCTCAGATCAGAAGGAGGCATGACGGGACCGTAAAGTGACGTTGGCCACCCTACCTGACGCGATGGACCAGATGCTGATGCGTAATACGAGGTGGTTGTGGGTGGTGGCAATGAAAAGATTGGGGCCGCTGGTGGCACCACTGGTGTTTTTGGCTGGGGAAGGGTGCTTTGCGAAACCATCAACAACGCTATTGCGGCTGCCATGCCATTCATGGGTTGTATCTCCGTGGTGTCAGACCTTGGTGCAATCGTTGTTTCGGTTCATCAGTTCTCCTTTCCAAATCATTTGCCAGAAATTTACCTTTGCTGCAGTGCCACACGGTTACAGATCTCCCGAAGGCGCAGGTTAGCCGCCCCCTTCGCCTTTCCGTTTGGGCACAAACGCTCTAATGTCAACAACATCAGCCCAACAGGCCAAGGACTGGCAATCATGAGCAGTACTGTTCCAGGATTTCGCGAAACTTCACTGCGCTATGTTTTCAAAGCCCATCCATGGCATGGGGTTTCACTTGGGCCAGAAGTACCCAAAATTGTTACGGCGTACATAGAAATTGTCCCAACCGACACCGTGAAATACGAGCTCGACAAAGAAACAGGCCTGCTACTAGTTGACAGGCCTCAACGTTATTCCAATGTATGCCCAGCCCTTTACGGACTCTTACCACAAACGTATTGCGGGAATCGAGTTGCTGAATATTGCATGAAACATACCGGACTGACTGGTTTGTCAGGCGATGGCGACCCGTTGGATGTTTGCGTCTTTACTGAAAAAACCATTACCCATGGCGATCTCCTGATGCGCGCCAGACCCATAGGTGGCTTGCGGTTACTCGACGGGAACGAAGCCGACGATAAAATTCTGGCAGTTATGGCAAATGATGCTGCTTATGGCCATTGGCGCGACGTTTCTGACATTCCTACCCAACTACTCCAACGCCTCCAACATTATTTTCTGACGTACAAAGATGCACCAGGTGCTCAAGAACCCAGATGCACACACGGTGAATCATATGGGGTTGCCGAGGCATACGAAGTCATCCGCCGCAGCCAAGAAGATTATTTCGATTACTTCTGCAATCTAACTAGCTCGCTGCCGTTTTAATCGACAACGCCGCCACAATTGTTTCAAGATCCCTTCAACCCTGAACCGATAAGGAAAGATGTATGGGCTAGTACAGCCCGAGAGGCGCTGTAGCGTACACACCCGTGGAGGATCGGCCATGTTGCAAGCGTTCACTGGACCGATCGCTGGTCTGCTGATGCTGGCTCTGGTCGATGACGTGGAAAAACACCTATCGGTTCCGAGGTTCACAATCCCAGTCTCACTTGCTCCTGAACGTCAAGCAGATGTCAAAGAAGTGTTGCTTTTCGTTTCGCGAAATAAAGGCAAATCTTGGGACCTTCATAGCCGAATCAAACCGAATCAGGATGGTTTTCCTTTCCTAGCAACGAATGATGGCTCTTATTGGTTCAGCGTGGCAGTCATCGATTCCAAGGGCGCCATGGAGCCACGCGATATTTACCGGGCTCGGGTAGACCAGAAGATTGTTGTCGATACGAGTAAACCAGAACTTCAATTGGATTGCGAGCAACGAGGGCAAATTGTGCACCTGACGTGGAATGGTCAGGATGAGCATCCCGATTTGGCCAACATGCGCATGGAACTACAGGTTGAAGGCACAGATGCTGCCATCCCTATTCAAATTATTCCTGGATTGAAAGGTTCTGGGCATTTCCCATTACCGGCTAATTCCACAGGCGTGGTGAGGCTGATCATTCAAGATAAGGCAGGCAATCAAACCGTAGCCATCCGTGACGTTGGTAAGTCACTCGTTCAATCACAGCCTATTTTGCCTGCCATTCCAGCGAACGCTTCGCCAGTTGCCCTGACTCGCAACGATCAGCCATCCCCGTCGCAACCACCACCACCAGATCCAACCCCCAATATTGCAGGTATTCCACCGCTTCCGCCTGCATCCGCTTCGATTCCTACCGTTCCAAATGCTGCGACAGCCTTAGCATCCCCCACCATGATTCCCGTTCCAAATCTTCCAGCAGGTGTTCCTGCCAATAACACCGACGTATCACGCGGTATCCCTGCCATGCCTGTACCAAACGTACCTGTTCAGATTGCGCCCACACCAGCTGCCTCTTCCAATGCCCCAATCCAATACCGTGGGCCACTTCCAGTCGTGCAAGTCGTTGGTAAACGCCCAATACGAGCAGATATTGAAGTGACGCGGATGGGCCCCTCAGGAATCGGTTCTATTGAAGTCTGGGCTACCCATGACGATGGCTTGACATGGTCTCTGGCAGGAACAGAAACACCAACTCCCGGCAATGGCCCTGGCCAGAAAATGTCCGTTAACTTGCCAGTAAGCCAAGAAGGTTTGGTTCATGGATTCACGTTGATTGTGAAAAGTCGAGCAGGCCTTGGTAGGCCTGCTCCGCAACGAGGCGATATTCCCAACCTACGATTGGAACTTGATTCCACTTATCCAGAAGCCACACTGTTCAGCCCGCAACCCGACCCTGTCCGGCGTGACAATCTTATTCTCACATGGAAGGCCGGTGACAGAAACCTTACTAACCAGCCGATAGTACTTGAATGGGCAGAACAAAGGGATGGTCCATGGACCAACGTGGCGGGTGCAGATCTCCCCAATACGGGTCGCTATCTTTGGCAGGTGCCAGCAAACGTTCCGCCAGCAGTTTTTCTGAAATTGACTGTCAAGGACCAAGCAGGAAACATTGCTGTGGCTCAAACACAAGATGCTTTGTTGGTCGACTTAAACATACCAGAGTTTCAGGTTATTGGGCTTCAAGGCCGCTAACATGCAATATTGCTCATTTCATTGGTTTTTCACGTTTCCTGATACTTGCATAAACAGCAACAGGGTTGCCTCATGAACGAGCAAATAACAACCATTGGTCAAATCACACGGCAACTCGACCAATGGTTCCCCCGTCACTTGGCAGCTTCTTGGGACAACACAGGCCTACTAATTGGGAATCAGATCAATCCGGCTAAGCGTGTATTGTGCTGCCTTACTGTCACTCTGCCAGTTGTAGGTGAAGCAATTGAAATGGATGCCGATTTGATTATCAGCCACCACCCCGTTATGTTCAAAGCCATCCAAAACCTAACCTATGATTCTCTCGAAGGAAAATCACTTTTAGGATTATGCCAGAACAATATTGCTGTTTATTCTCCCCATACATCCCATGACGGAGCACATGGCGGTATCAATGAACAACTTGCCAAGCATCTAGATTTGACAAATATCCGTCCATTGATATCCACAGTTGGCACTCGCCTTGCTAAGCTTGTGGTTTTTGTTCCTTCAACACACGTAGATTCCCTTTCACACGCTCTATTTTCTAAGGGCGCGGGAAACATCGGAAAGTACAGCGCCTGCAGCTTTCGCTCGACAGGCACTGGAACATTTTTGGGTGGTTTAGGAACCAACCCAACCATTGGTACAGCAGGTCGTGCGGAAATTGTTGATGAAATACGCCTTGAAGTTGTAATTAGCCTGTCGGATCAGAAAATAATGGAATCGACAATACGCGCATTCCATCCCTACGAAGAACCTGCTTTCGATATTTATCCCCTCTCGGCTGTTTCGGGCCAGGAGGGTGATGGCAGAATAGGCGCGTTACCTGCCCCTGACAGTTTAGGAGCCGTGGCTAACCGTATAGCGTCTCGATTAACGTACGAAGCGATACAAGTAATGGGATCTCTTGATTCCCCCATCCGAACCATAGCCATTGGCTGCGGAGCAGCTGGCGATTGGGTCAAGGAAGCCCACAAGCAAGGTGCGGACCTCTTTCTAACTGGGGAAATGCGCTACCATGATCAACTTTGGGCGCACCAAGCTGGGATTTCAATTGTTGTTGCTGGCCATCACGCTACTGAAGCCGGATCCATTCCCGTTTTGGCACATAGGATTCGCCAAGCCTTTCCTGCCGTTGATGTCGCCGTTTCCAAGCGCGATCACGCTACAAGCCATTGGATAATTTACCCGGAAAAAAGTACAACCCGTTTGTAAAAATGTAGATTTGCGTCTTGGTTTCTAATTCTACGAAACTGCGCAACACACACTCAACCTGTTCTCCAAGTTAGGGTTACAGTAAATCATCAACATTGAAGCATTCTTGGCACAATAACTGCTTGTTATTACTCCAGTCGATTCTGGAGGAATGCAAATGGTGGCTCATTTCTGCTGGCTTGCTTTAACTCTGACTGCTGGTCTGTGCGGTTGGGCAACAGTTCAGGGGTTCACAAACCCGCCAACGTCGGGGAAAATTACTGCTGTTATTGAGGACCGCGACCACCTGAATAGCGCAGCAGGTCATCGGTATTTGGAAAGCCGCGCATCCCATTGGCGTGGCGCAATTCTTGCACGCTAACGATTATCCTACCGAACACTGCCTTGGCGAGCGGCAGAAAGAACCTGTACAGACTCTGTGGTCGTTGCCGCACTTGCTCCGCCAACAACAATGTCCGCTTTGATTTGCCCCTTGCTGGGACCTGCAGGAACTCCAGTCACTTGAAACTGATACTCACGGCCGGGATCAATTGCAGGAACCTGTGCAAATGTCAGTGTTGTGCCCACAACAGTTGCCACCCCTGAACTTCCCCTGCCAGAAGCGTTCTTCCAATCTTGAGGCAAGGTTACCTGCAAGGAAGATGCGGCAACGGGAGCAGTTCCCAAATTAACGACCTTGATGGTGTATGTCGCGTTTTCACCAACTTCAACTGGATCTACGGTTTTATCGATTTCTATAACCAACGCTTTTTTCTGTTCAAATACTGTATTTTTCTCGCCTTGAATCCCGGTCCCAAGCCTCTCGGCAATACACTCGGCACGGCTGATCAATTCGCCTGGTTTTGTTGCGCGAACAACCAACTGCAATGTCTTGCGCTGGTTTGGATCGAGGTAAGGAATATCCCAAACAACCTCGCCTCCAGCAACACGACCGCCACCGCTTGCCGCTAACATTACAAAAGTTGGATCGATTTTGCTTGAAACGCGAATATTCTTGACCTGCGTGGCTCCGTCATTTTCCAAGGTGATGTGGTATGTTGCCGGGCGACCAACTGCCCGACGATCAGGCCCTGATTTGTACATGCGCAACTTCGATTCGCCCACCACTGTCCGGCACGTTGCATCGCGGGAAATGCCTCCCGCCGCTGTTAATTTTACTGGTGTTTCATATTCTCCCGCTTTTTTAGCGGCTACTTGATACTCAATGCGTTTAGACTGTCCGGCTTCAATCTTGCCGATCGACCAAGTCAAGGGGTTTTCACCTTTTGTAGACGGATTACTTGTCAAGAATTCCAAACCGTCAGGAACGGTATCCACAACAACAACGTCAGGTATTGCAGAGGCGCCAGTATTGAACACATCAATCGTGTATGTCCAGGAATCGAATACCAAGGCGCGCTCGGGAGCTTTTTTGGTAATGCGCATAGCGGATGCCACACGGGTCCGCGTGGTTTGGCCATGCTCAAATCCCACCCTTGCGGTACTCTCGAGATCACCCATGCCATCGGCTTGCAGCACCATCGTAATCACACGCTGTTCGCCTGGTTTCATTGAACCGAATAACCAAACAAGTTCTTGGCCCTCGACCTCAGGCTTCGGGTCTGCACTGACAAACTTTGCATGGGCTGGAATCGGGTTACGAACCCGAACCCGGTGCGCCATTGCTGATGAAACGTTATCGACATGGATTTTGAAAATCGCCTCCCCACCCGGAGAAACCGCAGCAGGAACGCGCACCCGAACAGTAACCACCGGGGCGGGTGGATCCTGAGGATTGTATGTGCCCTGAGATTCTATTCCGGGTTCTAATGCACCGGGAGCAGATGGAATTGCAGTTTTTGCTGGTTCACGCGGGACCGGTGTACCCGTTGGTGGAGCGGCAAGTGGCGGCTCCCCACCCGATTGCGAATGGGCAAAAGCCACAAAAAATATAAGAACACCAACTGTTCGAACCCCAGCAATCATCGGAACAACCCCGGACAGGCTTGACTGACAAGGTTATCTTCGTGTTTTTGCCACTGTCGAGCAACCCTTCAGTGGCGTAATTGCATCAATCCTTGACCGCTTTGGTATTTGCACCCTACCATCTGTTGATGACTCAAAGGCTAGATGAGAAGGAACCACTGATGAAATGTTCATATGTTTTCACTCCTTCGGCCTTGTTGATTGCCTGCTTGGTTGCTGCAGCAGAAGAACCTAAATCTGTTGCGGTCTCAAACAAAGTGGCACACATTCAAATTTCGGGCGAGGTTTATCATGGGCCTGCGCACCCAGAACAAGGACGAATCGACAAAAAGCTTGGGTCAATTCTTGGACGTCTAGAAAAAGCAGCGAAAGATCCAGCCATCAAGTGCGTTTTTCTTGAACTGAGAGGGGTCGATTGCGGTCACGCAACAGCAGAAGAATTACGCCATGCCTTGGCGTCAATCCGAGCTGGCGGAAAAAGCATCGTCGCTTTTACGAACGAAGGAAGTTCTGACGACATCTTGATTGGTTTAGCAGCAAACCAATTATGGATGCCGGAATCTGCTTGGATGATGCTTGTAGGGGTTCGATCTCAGGTTTTCATGTACCGCGATTTATTCGAACTCGTGGGTATTCGGGCAGACTTTCTTAAAGTTGGCGATTTCAAATCTGCCGTAGAACCATACACCCGCAACACGCTTAGTGAGCCTGCACGCCGTCAAATGAATGAAATGCTGGATGACATATTCAACAACACAATCGTAGCTGCACTGACAGAATCCGCTAAAAGCAAAGGAATAAAAACCGAAAATGCCAAGGCTATCATTGACAAGGCCCCGATGTCTGCCCGTGCAGCCAAACAAGCAGGGATCATTTATGACATTGGTTACAAAGAAAAAGCTCAGATTGCCGCTTTGGCTTTGGCAGGTAAAGAATCAACAATGGTCACAGACTATGCCAAACCCAATTCAGAAGAATTAGACCTGTCTAATCCGTTTGCACTTCTTAAAGCGTTGTCTGGCCCGAAAACCAAATCATCCAAAGATGCGAAAATCGCGATTATTCATGTCCATGGTTCAATTGATACGGGAAAAAGCAGCTCTGGTCTCAATGGACCCGTTGCTGGAAGCGAAACAATTATTGAAGCCATCACTCAAGCTGAAGAAGACTTAACTGTAAAAGGTTTTGTACTACGCATCAACAGTCCCGGTGGAAGTGCAAGTGCAAGCGATTTCATTTGGGAACGCCTTAATAGATGCAAGAAACCTTGGGCTGTAAGCATGTCCGATGTTGCAGCAAGTGGAGGGTATTATATTGCCGCCCCATCGGCACGAATTTTTGCAGAACCATCAAGTATCACAGGATCAATCGGTGTATTTGGAGGAAAGCTTGTCATTGGCGATGCCCTTGCCAAAGTTGGCCTTAAAAGTGAAGTGATTTCCCGAGGGGCCAATGCGGGAGTTCTTTCAACAGACCGCATCTTTTCGCCATCGGAACGTCTGGCAATGGAATTGCTGATCGATGAAACATACAAGCAATTTATTGACAAGGTTTTGGCAGGACGGCAAGCTGCTGGGCGTAAAGACATGAACCGTGAATCACTACTGAAAATCGCGGGCGGAAGGGTTTGGACAGGTAGGCAAGCATTGACACAAGGACTTGTTGATGAATTGGGCGACCTCAAAAATGCTGTCGCTTGGGTGAGCGAGAAAGCCAATCTTCCACGTGATAAAAACATTGAGACTCTGGATTTACCCAAATCTCGGCCATTGCTGGACGAACTAATGGATGGTGCGTTTGGGCTTCCTTTTTCGTTTCAAAATGGCATGGAACGCCTCCTATTTCAGGGAAAGCCTCCTGCTGCAATGTTGCAAGCATTGCAATTGACCACACTCAAAGGGGGACCTGTATTCATGCTTCCCTTGGAACCTTTTAATATTCGCTAGGGTGGACAAAATCATGGGCCTTGCCGATGAGGTGAAGCGTTTTTTCGCCTCGGATGGCCCACTGTCAAAGGCACTGGATGGTCATGAACCAAGGCTAGGGCAGCTTGAATTGGCTCTCAAGGTTTCAGAATCTTTGGAATCTGGGGGAAATCTAGTTGCAGAAGCTGGCACCGGCACAGGGAAAACCCTGGCTTACCTTGTTCCAGCCGTTTTATTTGCCGAAGCTAATCCGAATCGACATATATTCATCGCCACAAAAACAATTGTTCTTCAGGACCAACTGCTGAAAAAAGATATCCCTCTGGTCAGAGAACTGCTGAATCCCAAACGCGCGATTGTTTCCCTGAAAGGAAGAAGCAATTATCTCAGCTTACGTCGCCTCAAACTGGCCATCGAACAACCCCAGCTTTTTCACGAAGCTGGAAAGGCCCGCAACGACCTGAAAAACCTTCGCACATGGGCTTCAACCACTCAGACCGGCGAACGCGCCGATCTTATGTTTGAAACGGGAGACACTGCTTGGGAATTGGCTCAAAGCGATTGGCAGAACTGCCGGTTTACAAAATGCCCCAATCACAAGGACTGTTTTTACTTCAAAGCAACACGTACCGCGGCAAAAGCAGGAGTCATTATTGTCAATCATGCACTGTTTTTCACCCGCCTGGCTTTTTCAGGACGCCGCGCTCAAGGCTCGATCGATTTTTCCTCAGTTATTCTAGATGAAGCACACGAAATTGAGGACATCGCCACAGAGCAGTTTTCCCAAACCCTTTCCGACCGCAGTCTGACACGTATTCTTCGAAGAATTGACCACAATGCCGCCGATGGAAACAAGGGAATCCTACCCAGAATTGATCCTCGCTTACCGGAAGCCATTGCCCTGATGAAAGCCATCGAGGCCGCCCGGCACCAGAATGAACTTTTTTTCTCAGCAATCGATTCTTGGTTTGACGCCCAAAGGGGCAGGGAAGCCTTTGCGATGCTGGATACCTGGCCATGCGAAACAGAACCACTGTGTAAATCCATTAAGGAGTTGGGAACAGCAATTCAAGAAATCAAAACCATCGCACCGGATGCCATCCTTGACGAAATCGACTCACTTGCAAACAGAATTTTTGATCTGGGAAGCGAACTGGATGCTTGGTTTGCAGTGGATCAGCAAGAATATGCTCGCTGGGTTGAAGAACAAATGTCTTCAAAAGGATTGCCCTTTGTCCAAATGAAACGTGCTCCACTCGATATCGGACCTATTCTGCGTAAGCATTTGTACCAAAAAGGCAGGCCTGTCATCATGACGAGTGCCACCATTGCTACTGACAATTCTTTTGATTTCTTCCTATCTCGCGTTGGCATTGACGACACTGTTAATGTCAAAAAATCCATAATTGAAAGTCCGTTTCAGTACCACAAACAAATGACTCTTGAACTTCACGACAACCTTCCAGACCCATCTATGACTCCAACCGATGCATGGATCAACGGAATCTTGCCAGAAATCGTGCGCGGCATCCAGCACACCGAAGGTGGATGCTTAATACTGTTTACCAGCATTGTCGCCATGAAGAATTGTCATGCCAAACTTGTTTACCCTTGCAAAGAACTACGAAGAAGACTTCTTATTCAGGGACAAGGGCCAATGGCACCACTGATCCATGATTTCTCCAAAGCTGGAAATGGAGTAATGCTGGGAGTTGAAAGTTTTTGGCAGGGTATCGATATTCGCGGCACGGCGTTGTCGCGTGTTATTGTAACCCGCCTGCCATTTGAATCGCCCAACGATCCTCTCACGCGCGCGCGCTCATCATTGGCAGAAGAATCAGGAAGTCGGTACTTCATGGAAGTTTCCGTTCCACGG
>Ga0255132_1000140_pt1 | contig 27080 bp, 17 predicted proteins | sample Law_Law_RepA_8d_FD_188551 | JGI IMG/M metagenome (GOLD analysis project Ga0255132, IMG submission 188551) | Freshwater microbial communities from St. Lawrence River, New York, United States - Law_Law_RepA_8d | ecosystem: Environmental > Aquatic > Freshwater > River | place: USA: New York...
CGGATCCAGCACACCGCAAGCCCGGTATGCCTGAACCCGATGCCAATGCCAAAACCGCATTACTTGCGGCACTTGACCGCCTGCAAGCCCGCTGGGACTCGTTGTCTGAACAACAGCAATCTGACTTACTGCGCATTTATGCCATAGCACTGGTGCGCATGGGCGCGCCCGACAGCGCCACCCGCGAAAAACTTGCGGCCTCGTTCGAACCCCGATTTCCGTCTGGCCGCAGGCTGGTGGATGGCGATCTGGCACAGTTACTGGTCTTCCTTCAGGCACCCAATGCCGCCAAGCGGATTGTGCCGCAACTGGCCAAGTCACTCACGCAGGAAGAACAGATGGATCTGGCCAAGTCGCTCCGCATGCTGAAAACCGGGTGGACACCCGAACTACGTTCAGCCCAAGTCGATTGGCTGGTCAAGGCTCGCGGCTACCGGGGTGGCAACAGTTTTGGCGGTTTTCTTGACAACATCCAGCGCGACACGGTAGCAACCTTCTCGGATGCCGAAAAAGCGCAATTCAAGGTCCGCCTTGAGAAAAAAGATGTCGTGGCCAAGCCGGCAACGGGACCAGCACGTCCGCTGGTGAAGAAGTACGCCATGGCCGATATTGAAAGCAAACTGGCATCCGGCTTGACGGGTGGCCGCAATTTTGAACGCGGCCGCACATTGTTTGGCCAAACCACCTGCTTTTCATGCCACCGCTACGGCAACGAAGGTGGTGCCCAAGGCCCAGACCTGACGGGCGTGGCTGGCCGTTTCTCACCTCGCGACCTGCTGGAGTCGATCATCGACCCAAGCAAAACCGTGTCCGATCAGTATGAGGCTGTAGTGATTGAAACCGACGACGGTAAGCTTGTTACCGGTCGTATTGTCAACCTGAACGGCGACACCATGATGGTCATGACCAACATGATGGATCCTAACGATCTGACAGGCATCAATCGCCGGAAGGTGGAATCGGTCACCCCCGCGAAAAACTCCATGATGCCAGCCGGTCTGATCGATACCTTGAAGGAAGACGAGATCCTCGATCTTCTGGCGTACCTGCTATCGCGGGGCAATCCAGAAGCACCGATGTTCAAGTAAGAATTTCAAGCGTTTGACGCGACTTAACTGTAGGGGGAAGCGATTGCTTCCCCCTACTTCTTTTTCGTTTTGTCTGCAACATTCAGCTTCGCGGTCAAAACATTTCTAAAGTGCCGCAAGCATCATAGTTTGCCAAGCCACCATCGAAGCCAAGCGGAAACAGCAGGCGTGAGTGCCTGCCGTGCTGCCGAGTCTCCCGCTCTCGATAATGCCTGATTTCGCGACGGATACGGCACGATCCAACCCGATAGCTTCTTTAACGGCCACCCCTCACGCATCGCCAAGGCCACTATTCCAATCAATTCACCAGCACCTCGTCCGCAAATGGAGGCGCCTGAAATCATTCCCATCTTGTCGGTCCATATTTTCACCCATCCAGGGCCAGATTCCTCAAGTGCATGACGGTCGTTGTTCTCCAGATCAATTTTGTGGAGGGTGGCTCCCGGCGGATTGATCTCCCCTACCCCAGCCACCTCCGGATCTGTCCAAGTACACCAAGGGATCAGATGCGGCGCCCAGATGGCGCCCAGCAGCAAGCCGAACGGCCATTGTGTGGCGATCAGCGCGTTGCGCACCGCCAGTCGCGCCATGGCATCCGCCGCGTGGGTGAACCTCGGTGCGGCCGCGACACAATCTCCCACTGCAAAAACCCGGTCATTGCTAGTTCTGAGGTAAGCATCAACTCGAATTCCATCAAACCCCTTCACAGATGGCCCATCGGCCATGGTGGATATTCCCGCCTGCTTGAGTCCTATTCCTTCAAAGTTGGCTTGCCTGCCCGTCGCTAATAGTAATGTGTCAAAGGCAATGGAGCCGGTGGTTGTGCTGGCCAAAAAGGTGCCCGTTGCTTCGCGTGCAACGCTTGTGACCGTGGTTGCTAGCTTGACAACAACGCCACTGGCAGCCAACGCCCGGACCAAAACACCCGAGGCTTCAACATCGTCCCGACTGAGCAATCGATCCGCTGAATGCGCCAACGTAACAGGGCACCCAAGACGTGCCAGTGCCTGCGATAGTTCACACCCCACTGGGCCACCACCCAGCACCAAAACCCGCCCCGGATCACTGTTCAATTCCCAAACAGAATCGGTGGTGAGGTATGGAACATTATCGAGGCCCGGTATAGACGGTATGAGCGGACGCGAACCCGTCGCAATGATGGCTTTGCGGAACCGCACTTCGTGGTTTCCAACACGGGCGGTATCTGTGCTTGTGAATTCAGCACGGCCTCCCAGCACCTCGATCCCCAGTTCCGAGAATCGCTCCACCCGGTCGGCCACAGCCATAGCGGCGCGGCGGGCCCGCACGTTTTGGAATGCCTTCACAACAGAAATGGATCCAGACAGATGTCTGGCAACGTGCAGCAGGGACTTGGAAGGAACGCACCCCGTGTGCAAGCAATCGCCACCCAGAAGTTGTTCTTCCGCCAGAACAACTTTGGCACCCAGCCCTGCTGCACCTACAGCCGCAACAAGTCCCGCTGGCCCGCCACCAATGACCAGAAGATGGCAAAGACTGGCGCCGCTTGCAGCCTTGATTGGCCTGGTGAATTCCAGCCCGTCGCTAGCTTCGTGATGGCTCACGGGGTTAGCAACTCAAGTTTGAAGCCACGGTAACGCACCTCAAGCGGGCCTCCCGAGTGTAATTGCAAACCGATCTGGCCCGACCGACTGATTTTTCCATCGGTCAGATCGACACACGGTTGATCATTGATCCACGTGCGAATGCGTGCCCCCTTGGCCTCAATCACGTAGCGGTTCCATGCCCCTGGCTTCACATGGGCTTCACCCGATTTGGACCACAACAGCCCTCTGCCATGCTCTTCGTAAAGCTTGCCCCACCAGCCTTTGCCAATATCGGCCTGCGGACCTGCCATCTCACCATCTGGCAAGAGTGCGCTGCGAATCTGGACACCGCTGTTTTCCGAATCAGGCGAGAGTTTTACTTCGAATTCCAGACGGAAATCATCCATTCGCAGGTCGGATGCCAAAAAGCTATTGCGCTTCAGCCCTTTCGAAACACCAACCAGCTCGCCATTTTCCACCCGCCACATTCCTGCTTCGCCGGTCCAGCCCGACAAATCCTTGCCGTTAAAGAACAGCGGCAAGGTTTGAGGTGTGGCTGCTATGGGAGTTTGCGACGGATGACGCAAGTAAGCAACCAGATCGCGAATTTCGGCGGTTTTTAGGCTGTCGAGTAGATTGTCCGGCATCATCGACTGGTCGGAAGCTTTGCGCGTTTCAATATCCTGCACCGGAACAGTCAACACTTCATTGGCCGTGACCACGGATAGCGTCTGGGGTGTTTCGGCCTTCACAATACCGGAAACAACACGTCCGTTTTTCATCTCAATCACCGAAACTGTATACTCCTTGGTGATCACCGCTGAAGGCGCGTGGATATTTTCAAGCAGGTAATCGAGATTAGCACGGTTTGAACCGGTCAACTCAGGCCCTACCTTGCCGCCAGTGCCGTACATGGTGTGGCACTGGGCGCAAACCTTCTGATAGATGGCGCGCCCCTGAGCCAGATCGAAGGCACCAGCTTTGCTTACAAGTGCCTTGGTTTTGGCTATACGCGCCTTACGGTCTGCAGGCGTGGCACGGATCTGCCCCCACGACTTCGCGATTGCTTCTAGCAGTTTCGGATCCCGTAGATCACCTAACTGGCGAACCGTTTCGGCAGGGATATCAGCCGTGGCCACTGTTCCAGCAGCTACCGCATCCATCAATTTCAGGCCCCACGCTGAACGAGATGCCAGTGTGGCTACCGCATCGCGGCGAAGCGCCGCCGGCATCGTTTTCCAGGCTTTCAACAAAATGTCAGGTACTTCATTCGCATCGTAAGCCGCCAAGGCGCGGACGCCAGCAGCGCGCAAGTTGATATCGGTGGTATCAGCTCCCGCTAGGGCTATCACGTTGGGCAGACTGGCGTTATCGCGCGCCGCGACAATGGCCTCCAAGGCCCGCAAACGAGCGGGGCTTGGTTCTTTAGCATCAGACAATCTCGCCCGCAGCTTCACCAATGCGCGTGCGTCGCCAAATTGCGTAGCAAGCGATAAGGCGCGCTCGCGGGTTTCCGGGTCTGGGTCAGTCATGCTGGCATCAAACGCCTGATTCCATGCCTCGGGTGGTTTAATGCCACGACGCCCGCGAAGCCCCTCTTCCAACCCAATCAGCAGGTCCTTGCGTAATGCACCTTTTGCCCCGGAAATTGCTGAAATTGAAGCAGCCAAAGCTTCTGGTGAACCCAATGCTGCAAGGCGACGCGCCGTGAACGACGGAATGAACCCATATCCTTGCTGGCCCAACGCCATGAAGGTAGACGGATCGATGGCAGCCAAAGGTTCAAGCGCATACCAACATAAAAACGGAAGATTCGGATCTCCTGCATCTTCTTGATGAGACAACAGCCCCGCCAATACTCCACGGGACTCCGGATCTTTCACGCGAGTGACCAGAGCGGCAATTTCGCGACGGACAACTGGTGATGGGTCAGACTTGGCAAGTCGCTCGAGCTTGGCGGGCATGAACGCGTCCATGCCCCTCTCCGCCGCCAAACGCAGGCTCCACCCACGCACATGGGCATCGCTGTCTTTGAGCAACTCATCCAACAAGGTTGAGTCGATTCCACCCGTAACATGCAAGGCCCAGACACCGCGCAGGCGCTTCAGTGGATCGGCATGTTTCAACGCCAGAGATTGCAATTGCGTTCGTCCGGCGGCATCCACGCCACGTTCAGCCAACAGGCGGCGCGCATGCCGCACAAACCAATCGTTGGCATGTTCCTGATGCTTGATCAGTTCCGTTGTGGTGGCTTTGGCAAGGTTCGCTGCCACAAACGGAGCGGAACGATGGCTGACCTTATAAATACGGCCATTGGTACGATCGAACGCGTCTACAGCACCGGTATGACAGGCCTGCTTGTCGTACCAGTCGATGATATAAACGTTACCGTCTGGGCCATAACGAAAGTTGATGAAGCGGGCCCATGCGTCGTTGGCCATGAGAAAATCAGGGCCGTGCGAGGCAACATACCCGGATCCGGCAGGCTTGAGAATATCCATATTCAGCCTGCGGCCGTGGATATTCCCCATGAAAAAACCATCATGATAGCGCTGGGGCCACGTCCCACCAAGGTAAATCATCGCTCCACAATGCGCATGCCCGCCCCCGGCGGAATCGGATTTGTTATTGCCGCCGTGGGGATTGGCACCCAAATAGTGTCGGTGGTCGGCAATGGTCGGAATGTCGGAGTAGGTGTGCGGGTTGAAGTGGGGACCAGCTTGGCGCTGGTAACGAGCGCCCGGCACAATATGGAATGCGTGTGGAATCACACACGCCTCAATAAACGCTTCACCCCGGCTGTTGAAATCGAGACCCCAAGGGTTGGAGGTTCCGTGCGCCACCACATCAAACACGTGACGGGTCGGGTGGTAGCGCCAGATCCCGGCATTGATAGGCGTGCGCTGGTTGTCTGGGGTTCCAGGTTTACCAATGCGGCTATGGGTAAACACACCATGGCAACCCCACAACCAGCCATCGGGCCCCCATGAAAACGTGTTCAATGTTTCATGCGTGTCTTGCATGCCCCAACCATCGAGCAATATCTGTGGCGGCCCGGAGGGCTTGTCGCCTGAAGCATCAATCGGCACATACATCAAGTGTGGCGCGGCGCCAATCCATACGCCGCCGTGGCCCACTTCAAAACCGCTCACCAGATTCAGCTTGTCCATGAAAACCGTGCGTTTGTCGTGCTTGCCATCGCCATCGGTATCCTCAAATATCACAATTCTGTCCTTGGCCTCGGCATCCGGGCGTTTGCGCGGGTAGCAAAACGCTTCCGCGATCCAGACTCGGCCCCGGTCGTCCAAAGCCAATGCCACGGGCTGGTGCACGTCCGGCTCGCCAGCGAATAACGAAACTGTAAATTCTTCCGGAACAGTCATGGCGCGGGCCGCGTCGAGGGGCTTCAAACCTGCATGTGTCAGAACATCGGCTGCTAACGCTGGCGAAGCGGGCTTGCGGGCTTCACCTACAGGGCGTGTGGCATGCAACATGAAATCGTCGAAATTGATATGCCCCCAATGCCCCTTGTGCTCATCGACAATCCTGATGCGGACGACTTTGCCTACCTGTTCCTTCAAATCCACCACCACGCGCGCCATCGTTTCATCTTCAACACCCGAGGCCCGGTAAACCACGGCTCCAGAGTCTTGCCGAATGATTTCCACGCGGGTTTCCGGATTGGGTCCACCTCCCAGCAGAAAACTCCCCCACGGATGAGTCACCACAAATGGAGCACTGGTTAGGGTGCCAATAGGCGGGTCCTGAAAACGTTCAAATCCACCGATCCAAAACTTTCCCTGATGCCTGCTCCGCATATCGGCGCGCCTTTTGGCCACCAGATCGCCTTCAATTGGCTGGCCGGCAAACGCTTTGCCGGTGGCGGTCCAATCGCGCAGGTCTCCTGCTTCAAAATCAAGATTCAGAACATGGCCATCGAGCCCTTTGGGCCGAACGCCACTTTCCTGCAGCGGCGAAACCAACGCGATACCCAGCAGCAAACCCGGCACAATCATGTTCCGTCTCCGGAGGGATCAAAAGACGCCCAACAGGCACGCGGCAATCGTCGATGCAATTAAAATAACGAGACCCACCAGAATGGGCGAACGCCAAATGGAACTACCAGACACCCGATGCAAGGTAACGCGCAAATTCCAAGTACTATGGCGCCAACAGCTTGAATCGATTCGTGGATGACAGCAAGACGGTTCAGCTTTGGGACATCCGCATTGGAACGCCTTCGCAAAAAATTGCGAAAGCGAGCGTACACACCTCCCAAAACGCCCACCACCATGCAACCAATCGCTAAGTGAGTGATACCAAAGCAGGCTGCCACGATCGCTATGACCACGGTTACCAAGCCAAGCGCAAACAGAACCTGCGCCCAGATGCCGTAACCTTGATCTGGCTTAAATACTTTCTTTGTTGGAGGCGGCGCTGCTGCGGGGGGCGCAGGAACCCGAAATGTGGTACGGCAAATCGGGCACTCCAGATCAAGGTCTGGCTCCACCAAGGCCATCAGCGGGTGGAAACAAGCCGGGCAAGGAAACACCATACGCACACGCCGGCGCCCCCATGGCCACCACCAGCGCTGGTGTATTTCGCCCGGTAGCACTGGCATGTGGGAATAACTCTCCAAAACTGAGGGCCAATCATTAATGCGTGCCACTCGAGCAAAAACATCAATGCGTTCTAATAACAAGCCGTTCCGAGACCAGTCATTCCAACCGAACATAAGGCGGAAGGCCATCTGCGATTACCAGACCATTGCATTTTATTGAAACGAACGATACTGAGTGTTCAAACCTCAAGTCGTGACTGGTTGGATCGCAAAGCAAGCCCGGCAGTCTTCTGCCAACTCCATTGGTTATCCAATTATCCGATATGATTGTCCCGATCATTCCTCACAATAAAACAGATCTAATCCCTCGTTACATAATTTGGCCTCACGGGTATTCCTATGCCTTTGATCGCGGAATCGTATTTGGAACAGGAGAAAGTCTGGCCGCAGGAAGGCCGCCATATCCTCGCACAGTTCGACCAAGAAACTGTGATTGTGTACCAAGCATACCGCCCAACTACAGGCCATTTCGCTGCAGAACATAAGTCGTTCGGTAAAGATTTCAGTTACTCACGCATGAGTTGGGTAAAGCCCAACTTCCTGTGGATGATGTACCGCTCCGGATGGGGTATAAAGGAGAATCAGGAGGTCACGCTGGCCCTGAGGATCAGCCGGGCGTTTTTCGACTCCCTGCTCGCGGATGCTGTGCCATCGTCTTGGGATCGAGATAGGTTCGACACCGAAGCAGACTGGTCACGGGCCGTTGACCGGTCATCCGTGCGACTCCAGTGGGATCCAGATCATCATCCCTCTGGAGAGAAACTGAGTAGGCGAGCCATACAATTAGGTTTGCGGGGCGAAGTGCTGAAGGCGTTCGGGAAGCGCGAATTGATCGAAGTCATCGACCTTTCGGCGTTTGTCGCGGAGCAGAGGTTGCTGCTATCGTCCAGTGGGGTATCAGCCATCACGACACCCCGTGAACGAGTGTACATTCCAGCCGATCCCACGATCGCGTCGAGGCTGCAACTGTCAGAGGTATAAGGCCCCATCCCCTACCGGAAGGGTATGTTATTTATTTTGATTGTTTGGATTTGCGGGTACGCCTCGTCTTGGCTCAACCACAGTTGCCTTTCCCCAAGCAGATGCCAATTCATGAACCTCCAGATACGGAAATTTAACCTGTCCGCCTGTTGCTGAAACATGCGTATTCAATGAGTCTGTCTTGGGTATAAAAGGCTTGGGAACGTAGCAAAGTCCGTCACTTGCGAAAACTTCCAGCCCTGTGCGGTCGCAGTAAATCGTCAGGCGTTGTTTGCCTTGGCGGAGAGGCGCGGGCGCCCGATGCCCGTTCACAACCAGTTCCTGAGTCTTCGCATCCCAAACAATGGTTGCTCCGCGCACGTTGAAAACAACTTCTTTCGCCTCGCCCGGCTCGAATTCAGTGCGCAATTCTAGAAGTTCTCCCGTCACACCTGAAAGCGGATTGGCATCTCCCGGGTTGAGCGACAAAGACGCTATCCGGTGGGACTTCCTACGCAGCACTTCCATTTCCCTAACTGGTGTGTAAGTCATCCGCGGGCCATCTGGAGTACTGACCAGTTTCAATTCCAGCGGAATGGTCATGGACTGATTGAATGGCATCCCCCGCGTCTCCGTTTGGAACCATCCAATCTGAATTCTGCGTCCATCTTTTGCCGGAATATCGCTGAAAGTTTGAGGCGCGTAGAAACCTTGGCCTCGGTGCCCAGGCAGATTAATTTTTTCTGGCGAGAAGCGTTCCCCGTCAAACGAGCCAACACTGTAGGCGCTATTAGCCCCCAGAAGCACCCATTTCTTCTTGGCCAGATCGCCATCAACAGGCAATTCAAAAAAGTCGGGACACTCGTACAAGTAAGGGGTACCAGCAACCCCGGCTGCAGTGCTAACAAGTTTCCAGTCACGGAGGTTAGGCGAGGTGAAGAAGTGAACCGTATGCCGGTCACCAGGCAGGCCGACATAGAGCACCATCACCCACTGTTTCGTCGGTTCATGCCAAATGACTTTGGGATCGCGGTTGCCGCCTGTAATTTGTTTCAGAACAGGGTTTCCCGCATATTTGGTGAAGTTGCGTCCGTCGTTACTGTAGGCAATTGCCTGAACCGTTGGATTGCCCGCTGCTGTGTAAACAAGAACCAGCGGCGGCCTGCCATTCTTGCCGAAGCCACTGGTATTGTTCCAATCGACCACTGCGCTGCCGCTGAACATTGGGCCCATGGTGTCGGGCAGCAGCTTGTCTCCCAGCTCTTCCCAGTGAACCATGTCCTTGCTGACGGCATGGCCCCAATGCATATTACCCCAGCCCCAACCGTACGGATTGTGCTGAAAAAAGAGGTGGTACTCCCCATTAAAAAACACCATACCATTAGGATCGTTGTTCCAACCAAAGCGAGGGGAAAAATGGAATTGACCCCGCAAAGGCTCCCTATAAACCCCTTCACCACCCATTATTGTTTCGTTTTGAATTATCGAACTCAATGCCGTTGAATCCTCGCGCAATTTGTCCACGTTCAGCGTCAGCGATTTCCCTTTCCATGCGCTCACATCCATTGGAGCCCACCAGTCGGGCTTGGCATCCGCCAGTTCGATATCGTTTCGCACCACCTCTTTCCCATCGACCAGAAGTGTCACGCTACGCTTGGGAGCGCCGTTTTTGATTGGTATCTGCAGATAACGCGCTGTCGCGACAAACGTGCGGGCAGCATTTTTCACTAAGCCCTTGGGTTTAGAATCGGTTTGAACGATCTGATCCACATTAATGTGGCCCCAGCCCCCTTGGGCTTGGTCGATAATGCGCAGTACGGCAGTTTTGTCCGAGAACTCGGCAACGTTCCATGACTCCTGAAGCATTGCTTCACTTCCGCCCGGCCGATCGTTGGCGCCAGTCGCCACGCGAACTGGTTTGCCATCTACCAGCAACTGCAAGGCAAGCTTTTCAGGATTCATTCCGCCGCCGATTAGGAAAGTAATCCATTTGCGTTCGATGCGGATTTCCGGCGATGTGAGAGAACCAGTGCTGTCGTCTCCCCCCAGAAATGAGTTCACTAACCCCTTTCCCAAAAATCCATCCACACGCATTTGCCCGGGAAGGGTGCCACGCGATGGCCCTTTACCGAATGCTTTACCTTCTACCAACCATTTGCCGTAATTTTCACTTTCGAAATCAGCAATTAAAATGTCAGGGCGTTCGGAATTTTGGGCTCCAGCCCCAACCGGAAGAATCATCAATAAAAAGCAGGCGTATCCTGCATAAGAAATGCGTGTCGTCATGTTGGCATACCTTGTTGAATAAGAATCAACATACGATTCCAATGCTGTTCGCGCACATGTATTCCAAATCCCGCCTACTGACCAAGCAAAACCATCCGTCGAATCTTCAGCAAATCGATTGGCACCATTGCTCTCCATCCCATCTTATTGCCACAGATTACACCCAGTCAGTTCAAGCCGTTAAAGGTGTTCCAGATCAAACTGCATGCTTTTGAACTAGAAGACTGACTTTTCTTATCAGGCTGAAAATCGCGTTGGAACAGCCCAGATGGTTTCCGCATATTTGATTGTTACCAATCTGATTGTCCAACCTGAGCCATTAAGATCGACACCCCACATCCATGAGCACCGTCCTTGCCCCAAAAATGTGCGCCCTAGTGCCCCCAAACCACCATTGAATCAACCTTGACGACCGGTCATGCGGACTGTGACGGCTGGAAGTGCCACTCAATAGGCCCGTCTTGGCAAGTGGGGCAAAGTTGTATCGCGCGCCGGCCCCACCCGAGGTTTCAATGAATGTCGAAAGAACTGGAGGGCGATACCGTGCGACGCGATCTTGTTGGATGGAAGGTGCTCATCACCGGGGCATCTCGGGGAATTGGCCGCGAATTGAGCCTGCAAGGTGCAAAGGCCGGAGCGCGCGTATTGGCCACCGGCCGCGACAACAACGCCCTGTTGGAACTGGCAGCCGAAGCAACACGCAATAATGGCGAATGCCAGACACTCCCCGGCGATATCACCAACGCGGGATTCCGGAGCGAATTGCTGGCATTCGCTGAAGACAAGATGGGTGGCCTCGATGGCTTGGTCAATAATGCGGGCCAAGGCACTTGGAACCACGTCAGGGGTGGTGACGAAGCCACTTTCCGCTCGATCATGGAAACCAACTTTTTTGCGCCCATTGAATTGATCCGTGCTGCCGTGCCTATGTTGCGCCATGGACGGACCCCAGCCATTTTGAATGTTTCCAGCAGATGCGGACGCTGCGCACTTCCCTCGTGGAGTGAATACTCGGCAAGCAAAGCTGCTTTGGTGGGTATGACCGAATCGCTGCGGACAGAATTTGCGCGTTTCGATATTGATGTGCTGCTGGCGCTACCCGGCAAAACCGCCACAGACTTTCTCGACAACTGCGCCCGGATCGAAGGCAAGGCTGATTTGAAATTCAGCGACGGGATGCCGCCTGCCCGCGTCGCCTCCGTCTTGCTGGGGGCTTTGCGCAAAGGTACGCGAGAATCGTGGATTGGCAGCGATGCCCGCTGGATGCTGCTCATTCGTCGATTTTTCCCTGGAATTGTCCGCCGTCTGCTGGCGCGCAAGGTGCGCCAGCTTTACGCCACCACCTGACGCCCCTACTTCGGAGCCTTGCCATGTGCGGAATTGCTGGAATGATCGACCTTTCGGGCCGTCGGCGGCAGGTATCGCCGGGCCGATTGCGGGCCATGGCTGGTGCCATCATTCACCGTGGGCCAGATGAAGAAGGTTTCTTGTATGAACCGGGAATCGGTTTTGCCAACAGAAGGCTCAGTATTGTTGGTCTGGCAGACGGTCAGCAACCCGTGCGCAGCGAAGACGGCCGCGTTCAGGCCGTTTTCAATGGCGAATTTTTCGACTACCCCGAGCTCAAAGCTGAACTTCAGGCCCGTGGGCATGTTTTCCGAACACATTGCGACACCGAACTGATACCTCACCTGTGGGAAGACCATTCCGACCGTCTGGTGGATAAGTTGCGTGGTCAGTTCGCATTTGCTATTCACGACTCCCGCAACGACCGTGTACTGATTGCTCGCGATCGTTTTGGTATCTGCCCTCTTTATTGGACCATTCAGGAAGAAGACGGAGGCCGCTGGCTCCTTTTCGGTTCGGAAATCAAAGCGATTCTTGCTTCAGGTCTGGTGAAAGCAAAACCTGACCTAAAGGGGATCAGCTCGTTTTTCACCTTCTTTGGCGTGCCTGGACCACGCACCTGCTTTGAGGGAATTCAAGCGCTCAGGCCCGGGCAAGTGCTTGATATACACATCACAGCCGGTCGCGAGGCCTTGGTCGAGCGCCGATCGTATTTTGATCTCGATTTTCCCGACCGAGGCGACGAAGTTCGGGCACCACTGCCAGAACTGGTGGACCGGTTCGAACATGTTCTGCTCTCAGCAGTAAAACGGCGTTTACGCGCCGATGTGCCGGTTGTCAGCTACCTTTCTGGCGGCGTTGATTCTGGTATTGTTGTCGCCATGGCTTGTAAGGTGCTTGGCAGGCCGATCCCGTCATTCACAATTCGCATTACAGATCCGAATTTGGATGAAACTGAGCGCGCGATGGAAACAGCCAACATGCTCGGCTGCAAGCCGTTCGTGGTGGACTTCGGGCCAAGCGAGGCATTGGACACATACCCGGAATTGATTGAAGCGGCGGAATCACCCGTCATTGACACATCGTGCGCGGCATTACTAATGCTGTCACGCGCCGTACACCAGCAGGGTTATAAAGTTGCACTTACTGGTGAGGGATCCGATGAGTGGATGGCCGGCTACCCGTGGCACAAAACGTTCCGCGTTACATCGTTCATTGACAGGTTGACGGGGCTTTCTTTCAGCACAACCATTCGCGACCTGTTCCTTGGGACGTCATCAGGCCGGCAATTTCCAGCGGGAATGGCTCGGCGGGTAAGGGACTCGATTGGCGGTTACAACGGCTGGCTCGACATCTACGGGCTGGTTGGGATGTCAAAACTGAGATTGTTTTCCGACAACATGCTGGAAACAGCATTTGCGCACAATCCATTTTCGGACCTTGAACTACCACTGGAACGGTTCCGAAAAATTCACCCGCTGAATCGTGAACTATACATGTCTGGAAGGTGTCATCTTCCGGGTCTGCTGCTTAACGCCAAGGGAGATCGCATTGCCATGCGCAACTCCGTGGAAGCCCGCTATCCATTCCTCGATGAATCGGTTTACCGGTTCCTGGCTGACATTCATCCAGACTACAAATTCAAGGGTTTGCGGGAGAAGCACATTCTGCGCGAGATGGCTGAGCGCTGGTTGCCAAAAAACATCGCCCGTAGGCGCAAAGCCATGTTCAGGGCACCGTTCGACTCTTTCCACCTTGAAAGCGCACCACGGTACGTTTCCCAGCTGCTGTCGGAAGAGTCACTTAAGCGCACTGGTTATTTTGATCCTAAAGGATTGGCGGCGGCGCGTGCGGCTTATCCCACCATGCGGCGAAACGACCCAAGGCGAACTTCCATTGAAATGGGTTTGGCAGGACTTGTTTCCACGCAACTTTGGCACCATGTTTACATCGATCCAGTACTATGTGATCTGCCTGGCTGGACCCCGCCAGCCATCACTTGACCGTCCGGCGCAGGCTTGCCATTGCAAGCAAGCGCTATTTAGGCACATCGTATTGCTGGTCTTCGTGTGGCTAGCATTGTAGGATAGAAGCATGGGTTACTCACTGACCACTCTGTGGTACGAGCGCCAGCGCTATTTCCCGGCCATATTGGCTGTGGGATTCAGCTCTCTGTTGGGTTGCCTTCAGTTTGGATTGCTTCTGGGTCTTTTTGCGATTGTCAGCATTCCTATCGACAACAGCAGAGCCGACATCTGGTTGGGCGCACCACAAGCTTTGAGTGTGGACCTTGGACGCCCCATCCGCGAAAGTCAGGCCGTCGATCGACTGGCTTCCAATCCTGAAGTTGATCGCTGTGAAACATATCTGCAAGGTTTCGCTTATTGGGCCAAACCCAATGGCGGTATGGAATTATGCATGGTGATGGGGTGCCGGCTCGACGATTCTTCCTTGGGCCGCATCAAGCAACTCACACCGGAACTGCACCACCAGTTGACAGAACCTGGTTCCATTGTGGTGGATGAATCCGACCTTTCACGGCTAGGTCTCAAGAACATTGGCGACACGGCCGAGATTGTTGGGAACCGGGTGCGCGTGGTGGGCCTCACAAAAGGTGTGAAAAGCCTTGCCGGGCCTTACGTCATGTGCTCTGTCACCACGGCACGATCGCTCCTGCGGCTCATGCCCGAGCAGATCACTTATGTTCTTGGCAAATGCCACGACCCTGCGGATGCACCTAAGGTTGTAGCACGTCTACGCGCCCAGCATGGCACCGATATATCTGTGTTTGCCGCTGATGAATTTTCATTCCGTTCCCGGTGGCACTGGCTCACCAAAACCAAAGCTGGATTTGCACTGGGCTACGCTGCTGTGCTGGGTCTTCTGGTTGGCGCTGTGGTGACCAGCCAGACTCTTTATGCGGCAACCGCGGCCTCTTTGCGTGAATTCGCCGTGCTGAGAGCTATGGGTATCCCGCGTTGGCGGATGTCAGTGATGGTAATGACGCAGGCATCATGGGTCGGCGTAGTTGGGGTACTCCTCTCGTTCCCCGCAATCTACGGACTCTCCAAAGTCGCCGACATTTACGGTGTTCAGGTTTTGTTAGACTGGAGAATGGTGGCAAGCGTTTCCGGTATTACGCTTGTGATGGCCGTTCTTTCAGGACTTTACGCACTTCGCTCCCTAAAATATGTCGAACCCGCGCTACTTTTGCGGTAGTCTCAACCAATCGTCTGGTGTTATTGAAAGATTATGCAATGGGGGTGAGCCTTTGAGGTTGGGCGAAACGATCATGCAGGCAGATAACTTGACTCGGGGCTTTGGCACCGGGTCTCAGTTCACGCTTGCTGTGGATCATGTCTCCCTTGAGGTTCTCTCTGGCCAGTTTGTGCTGATCATGGGCCCGTCGGGCAGTGGCAAATCCACGATGCTCGCCATATTGTCTGGCCTGTTAAAGCCCGACAGCGGCTCGGTTTACTGCTTGGGTGAAAATATCTGGTCGCTAACCGATATTGAACGAGAGCAGTTCCGCCTCGATCATTGCGGCTTTATTTTTCAGGGTTACAACCTGTTTTCTGCACTGTCGGCCCGGCAGCAGTTAGAAATGGTCGCCACGTGGGGAAACCATTTCAGCCAGCAAGAGGCGCGTTTGCGTGCGGATGGCCTTCTCGAGCGCCTTGGTCTTGGCGGCAAGGGACACCTTCGGCCTTCAGAGCTTTCCGGCGGCGAAAAACAGCGCGTTGCGATTGGTCGCGCTCTCATCAAAAACCCGAACCTCCTCTTTGCAGATGAGCCTACCAGCGCCTTGGACTGGACCCATGGCGAAGAGGTCGTCAAGCTTCTCCGCCATTTGACCCGTGAAGAAGGCGCCACTGTGGTTTGTGTTACACACGATCCACGCCTTGTTCCTTTTGCCGACCGCGTTTTCCATATGGAAGACGGCCATTTGGTGCGGCAAAGTTACGGGTATATGAGTCATCCCGAAGAAGCAGTGCTCCCCCTACCTGAACCGGGCGAAATTTTGCCCGGCCCGGGGGATGTTGTCACATTCAGGCCAAGGATTGCACCATGAGTCAATCAACCACGCCCCGGATCGTGCCTTTGCGCCGACCCGGTCAGACCTCGGCTCAACCGGGCACAACGGCCAAAAGCAGTGGTAAACCGCTTCTTATTGGAGTTGTGATTCTTGTTTTAGGCGTCGCTGGCCTGCTCCTGACTCAACCCGAGCTCCTGAAACTGATCCCCGCGCTCAAAATTGGTAGCGGTACCGATGGTCCATCAACGGTAGCCGTTATTCCTGACAATGAAGAACGTGTTGTGTGTGTGGCGTTCGTCGATGCTGGTAGCGGTGTTGTTCCTCTTTATCCTCTTCAACCGGGTCGTGTGACAAAGGTTGTGGCGAAAGAAGGCGAGCAGGTAGCCGCCGGGGCCATTTTGATGGAGCTTGACGGCACACTGGCCCGTGCCCAACTGGCCGAAGCCGAGGCTGATGTTGCGGCAGGCAACGAACAGATCAAGCAGGCTTTGCTGCTGGTGAATCAACAAAAGCAAATGATTTCTGCGCAACAGTCTGGAATTGAAGGCAAGGAATTTGAGCTTCTTTCGGTTAAGGCCAAGCTTCGCCAGTTAGATCAACTGGTAAAAAACAAGCTTGCCAAACCCGAGGAATTGGAAAGCGCGACCGAAATGGTTCGCGCCGGCGAAAAGGCAGTGGAAGTGGAACAGGCCAAGTTGCGCGCAGCCCAAACCATGCGACCTGAAATAGCTGTGGAACAGGCCCGCAACGACCTTAAAGCACGCGAAGCACGCCTCGAGAAAGCACGTTTTGCCTTGGATGAAACACGCGTTAAAGCTCCTGCGGCAGGTTCTGTGCTGCGCTGGTATGTTCATGAAGGTGAAACTCTTGGGCCTGCACCGCGCCAGCCCGCTCTGATGTTCTGCCGAGACGGAAAAAAAGTTGTTCGCGCCGAAGTCGAGCAGGAATTCGCAGGACGCGTCCGCATGGGGCAGAAGGCTGAAATCCGAGACGATACCACAACTTCCGGACCAACTTATTCTGGAAAAGTTACCCGTCTTTCCGACTGGTATTCCCACCGTCGTTCCATCATTCTTGAACCGTTGCAGTACAATGACGTTCGGACATTGGAATGCCTGATTGAAATCGATGAGACGGACAAGAATCCGCCCCTTCGGATTGGTCAGCGCGTGAGGGTTAAATTGCTGGGTAAAGGCGGTACGTAATCCCTTTGCTTGGCTATCAGCCCGAATCAGCGTCTCTTGGAAGGAATCCTGGAGGATCGCATTGTGGCGGTATGGCGCAACCCGATTAGTATTCTTCGTCCTCTGATGGTTTGCTTCCTGTGTGGTTGCGTTGGACCTACATCGCCAGCCAACTTGGCATGGGCCACTGAAGTTCTGGTAGCCCCACCCTTGGTTGTGCCTGCGGGTGTACCTGAGGGCGACCGCATCAAGTCTGATCCGATCGGGTTTCTCAAGGAATGTCTGGCGATTCAGGACAAAAAAATTCAATCCTATTCCTGCTTGCTTTCCAAGCAGGAGCGGATCAACGGTTCAATGCAGTCTCCCGAAGAAATCCGCGTGAATTTCCGTGAACAACCATTCTCAGTGCATATGTCTTGGCGCAAAGGTGCCGGTATCGCACAAGCAGCCCTCTATGTGGAGGGCGAAAACGACAACAAGATTGTGGCCCAACCCCGAGGCATTCTTTCCTTTGCAGGCCAATTCGAGCGTTCGATCGATAGCCCAGATGCAAAAAGTGGTAGCCGCTACAGCATCGATGGCTTTGGCATGAAAAAAGGAATGAAGCGCACACTTTCGGCATGGGAAGCTGCGAATGCCCGGCAGGAATTGGTGGTGGAGTATCTTGGACTCCAACGGCCTCCCGAATGCGATGAGCGCCCCTGCTATGTACTCAGGCGCCCCAAATATCCGCGGCCAGAAGAAGATGGAATCAGCGACCTGACCATCTGGATCGATGCCGAAACACGTCAACAGGTACGCTCAGTCATGTTCGACAAGCGCGGCAAGCTGCTGGCGGCTTATTCGTTCAGCGATGTGCGCATCAACCCTGAGTGGCCGGCAGGATCTTTCCAACGTGTCGGGCTGAAATGATTCGCGCGCAAATCGACTGATATTCGCTATACTATCAATCTAACTTCCTTTCGCTGTCAGGATGCGGGCATGCCATTTTCAAAGGTGGAATCTCAGGTTGATTTCCCGGCTCTGGAGCGGGAAATTCTGGCATTTTGGGATCGTGAAGATATCTTCAATCGGTTGCGCAAACGCAATGCCGATGGCCCTCGCTGGTCGTTTCTGGACGGCCCCATCACAGCCAACAATCCCATGGGCGTGCACCATGCATGGGGGCGCACCTATAAGGATGTTTTTCAGCGGTACCATGCCATGCTTGGTTGCCACCAGCGCTACCAAAATGGATTCGACTGCCAAGGCCTATGGGTCGAAGTCGAAGTTGAAAAAGAACTGGGCCTAAAGTCCAAGCGTGATATTGAAAATCTGGTGCCAGGCGACCGTTTCGCCAGCATCGATAAGTTTGTGAATTTGTGCAAGCAACGCGTGGATAAATTTGCCCGTGTCCAGACAGACCAATCCATTCGGTTGGGATACTGGATGGATTGGGATCGTGGCGACGACTGGCTGAAAGCGCCCGACGACAGGCACAGCTATTTCACAATGTCGAACGAGAACAACGACAACATCTGGGCATTTCTGAAGCGCTGCCACTCGCGTGGTCTTGTCTACAAGGCACACGATGCCATGCCATGGTGCCCACGCTGCTCGGTTGGCCTAAGCCAGATGGAAATGGCCGAGGGCTACCAGATGGTTGCTCACCGGGCCATTTTTGTGAAATTCCCGCTATTGGACGCGCCCGGCGAAAACCTGCTGGCCTGGACCACAACTCCATGGACCATGACCAGCAACGTGGCCGCGGCTGTAAACCCGGAGCTAACCTACCTGCAGGTCCGCCACAAAGACGAAATTTATTATGTCGCCAAGGGCGCGTTCACAGCGCAGCGACTGGAAGAGCAGTTCCGCCGCAAGGAATGGCTCGATGGCGTTCCTCGGCTGAAATCACTCGAGCAGATGTTCAAGGAAAAGGGTGGTTTTGAAATTGTGGGTGAGGTATCGGGTGCCAGTCTTGTTGGCCGCCGTTATCAGGGCCCGTTCGATGACATTCCAGCACAAGCATCCGTGGGAGGATTTCCCGCCGAGGTGGCACGCGTAGCCACGCAACGCGCAGGCGGCCAACCACCACCCGCAGCACGCGACGCGCACCGGGTGATTCCATGGCGCGAAGTGGGTGAAACAGAAGGAACGGGTATCGTTCACATCGCCCCCGGATGCGGCAAGGAAGACTTCGGTCTTGGACGTGAACACGGACTACCCGTGGTGGCGCCACTTGATGAATTTGGAAATTATGTCGAGGGATTCGGCGTGCTGACAGGCATGTCGGCAGCCGACCCAGCGACAGCCGAGAAGGTTCTGGAAATACTGCAGCAGTCCGGTCGCCTGTTTGCCAGCGAAAAATACCCGCACAAGTATCCGCATTGCTGGCGGTGCAAAACCGAGGTTTTGTTCCGCCTTGTGGATGAATGGTTCATTGGCATGTCGTGGCGCGACGAAATCGCCCGCGTTTGCCACGATATCCGTTGGATTCCCGAATTCGGCCTTCAGCGTGAACTCGACTGGCTGAAAAACATGGGCGACTGGATGATTTCAAAAAAGCGATTCTGGGGTCTTGCCCTTCCCATCTGGGTGGACGAAGTCACCAATGATTTCGAGGTGATTGGTTCACGCGAAGAACTTCGCGCCCGCGCGGTGGAAGGGATGGAGGCGCTCGAGGGGCGTTCCCCGCACAAGCCGTTCATCGACAATGTGAAAATCCGCAATCCACGAACCGGAAATTTGATGACGCGGATCCCTGATGTTGGCAATCCATGGCTCGATGCCGGCATTGTGCCCTTCTCGACCATGGGTTACCGCACGGATCCGGCTGAATGGGCCAAGTGGTTTCCTGCCGACCTGATTACGGAATGTTTTCCCGGTCAGTTCCGCAACTGGTTTTACTCGCTGCTGGCCATGTCTGTCATGCTCGAAGACAAGGCGCCTTTCAAAGCCCTTCTTGGTCACGCCTTGGTGCGCGACCAAACCGGTGATGAAATGCATAAGAGCAAAGGCAACTCGATTCCATTCGAAGGAGCCTCGGACAACGGTTATGAAATCCGCGGCAAAGATGGCAAAATCGAAAAGCATCCACCCATGGGTGCCGACTTGGTGAGATGGATGTTCTGCCGGCAGAACCCTGCCCACAACATCAATTTCGGTCCCGGGCCAGCCGAGGAAATCCGCGCCCGCTTCCTGCTAAAGCTTTGGAACACTTATTCATTCCTGTGCAATTATGCAAGGCTTGACGGTTTCGACCCGGACGCGCCGGAGGTTCCCCTTGACCGCCGTCCTGACCTTGACCGCTGGATCCTATCGGATCTTCAAAAGCTTCTTTCATCGGCGCGGGAATGCCTCGAGAAATTCGATATTTCCAGCTTCTGCCTCGAAGTTGAGCGGTTTGTTGATGACAAGGTCAGCAACTGGTATGTCAGGCGCAATCGCAGACGTTTTTGGAAAAGTGAAGCCGGGGAAGACAAAACCGCTGCTTACCAAACCCTCCATGAATGCGTGTTGACCCTCACACGTGTTCTGGCGCCTTTCATTCCGTTTATTACCGACCACATGTATTTGAATCTTGTCGGTGAAAAACGCGAAGCAAGCGTCCACCTGACACCGTGGCCTGAGGCACGGGCGGAATTAATCGACGACGTGCTCTCCGACGATATGGAAGCGCTTCTGCGCTTGGTATCACTTGGCCTTTCGGCGCGCAACAGCGCCAAAATCAAGGTGCGACAACCCTTGGCCACACTACGGGTGAGAGCCGCGTCTGCCGCCGAAAAACGCGCGGTAGAACGATTTGCAGATCAATTACGCGACGAATTGAACATAAAGCGGGTGGAACTTGTCCAAGATTCAGACGGGCCTTTGCTGCGCGCTGAAGTGAAATTGAACCTCCGCGTCGCTGGTGCGAAACTGGGTTCCCGCCTAAAGGAAGCCCAGACCGCTCTTGCTGCCGAAGACCACATCAAGGTCGCATCCGGGGTTCAATCAACTACAGGTTTTGTCCTCAATCTTGCCGATGGTCCGGAAACGCTAACCAGTGCGGATGTCCTCATTACTTATGTCGGCCCTGAGGGCTGGAGTGGCGTCGCCGACCGCGATACTCAGGTCGCACTTGATGCGCGCATCACACCCGAGCTGGCCCGCGAAGGCATGGCGCGGGACATTGTCAGGCAGATTCAAGACCTCCGCAAACGCGCTGGCCTCGAGATGGAAGATCGAATTGCCTTGGAACTTGAAAGCCCACACGAGGAATTGGCCAAGGCGATCGAGGAGCATCGGGCATCGATTGCCGCGGAAACATTGACGGCAAGCTGGACCACGGGTGGAACACATGTGGCAGATGTGCGCATTGATTCCGCTCCCCTGATTATCCGCCTCGACAAGATAACCACCTGAGGAACGTACCCATGAGGTATTTACCAGAAACCATCATCCAGTTCGGTTCTGGCCGATTCCTGCGGGCTTTCGCAGACTTGTTTATCCATCAAGCGAACCTGACTGGACAAGACGTGGGCCGGGTGGTCATTGTCCAATCGACCGGAACGCAACGTGCCGGCGCACTAAGCGATTCCGACGGCAAGTACCACGTTTTGGTCCGGGGTATCGAAAATGGTACCGTGGTGGACCGTGAGGAAACGTGCTCTTCTGTCAGCCGGGCGTTGGCAGCCGCGACAGATTGGCCGGAAGTATTGAATGTGGCCCGATCTCCGGAGCTGAAAGCTATCCTGTCCAATACAACGGAAGCCGGATATGAAGTCGATTCTTCCGATCTGCCCGGCATGAGCCCTCCGCGCTCATTCCCTTCCAAGCTGCTTGAAGTGCTCAAGGCGCGTTCAGAATCGGGTGGGCGCCCCATCAGCGTCATCCCCTGCGAACTTCGCGAAAATAACGCACTTCTTCTGAAGTCGATTGTCATTGCCTTGGCACACGCTTGGAAACTCCCAAGCTCAGTCGTCGATTTCATCAATGCCTGCCACTGGCACGACACGCTTGTCGACAGGATCGTAACCGGCCCGCCAGAAAGCCATCCGCTGCTGGCAACCGACCCGATGCTGACAACGTGCGAGCCTTACGCACTGTTTGCCATTCAGGAAATTCCGGGAGTTCCCCGGCTGCTCAACCACCCTTCCGTGGTGTGGACAGGCGATGTGCTGCCATATTTTCTCCGGAAAGTGCGAATTCTTAACGGCGCTCACACGGCATTGCTGATTCGCGCTTGGCCCATGGGATTCGAAATTGTACGCGACGCCGTCAATGACAAAGAATTAGGGCCGTGGCTGAACGACCTGCTTGTGGAAGAAATTGTTCCAGTTCTTGAGGGTCGTTGCGACAATCCATCCGGATTTGCCAAGGATGTGCTCGATCGTTTCCGTAATCCATTTTTGCAGCATCGCCTTGTTGATATTTCCCAACATCACGATGCCAAGGTCAAGGTGCGTCTGGTGCCGTCTTACGAAGAATACCGCACACGGTTTGGGCGCGAACCAGCGCGCCTGGCAGAATTGTTGAAAAACGACGGTGCCCTCCCCCCACGCGATTGATGTTTGTGGAGAATCCAGATGCTGCTTGCCCTTCTATTGCTGGTCTCACTTCAAGATACTTCCGTATTCGAAACCGGAGGAACACGGGTTTTGGCAGGCGAGGAATCCGCTGGTGAAGGGCCTGCTTGGCACCCGGTTTTGGGAGTATTGACAAGTGGGCGCGGCGGGATCTGTCGTCTCACCAGTCAGGGCACCAGCGTTATTTATCGCGCCAACGCAGGGACCAATGGTCTTTTATTCGACATGGATGGCTCACTGCTGGCATGCGAGCCAGTGCTTCGCCGGGTCACGCGCACACGGGCCGATGGCTCCCCGGTCGTTCTGACAGACTCGTTTGAAGGGCATAAATACAACCAGCCCAACGACATTACTGTGGACAAACAAGGGCGTATTTATTTCAGCGACCCACGCTACGGCCCACGCGATGGCATGGAACAACGCGACAGCCAAGGTCGCACCGTGGAAGGCGTTTACCGGATCGATCGCGATGGCAAGGTAACACGCGTCATTGGCCGCGAAGTTGAACGGGCCAACGGTGTGCTTGTTTCGCAATCGGGCAAATACCTGTTCGTGGCGGACAACAACAACGATTCAGCAGGTGGAGCCCGCAAATTGTGGCGATTCAACAGGGGTGAAGACGGCAGCATCAATCTGGCCAGCAAGACTTTGCTTTATGACTGGGGCACCGGCCGAGGACCCGATGGGCTCAAGCAAGACAGCCTGGGAAGACTGTTCGTTGCAGCAGGTCTGAATAAACCCAATCCTCCCCACGAATCGGATCCGACCGTTAAGGCGGGAATCTACGTGATTCACCCTGAAACGGGTACCAAAATCGATTTCCTCCCCATTCCTACCGATGAAGTTACCAACTGCGCTTTTGGCGGTAAGGACCGCAAAACGCTTTATGTGACCGGCGGCGGTACCCTGTATGCTGCGCGTGTGAAGGTTCCGGGTGTTGTTGTTTGGCCCACTGAATGAGCCCGGGTGTCCGTTGCATCCGGCCAACCGGCTGCTATAGTAGCTATTCTCGCCGAAGTGCCAGAAAGCGTGCGTTTCGCTTCTGGTGGCGTGAACATTTATTTCAAGATCAAGAGGTGATAGCGTGTCGATCGTTCGAGTCGAAGATCTTATCGAGGCGGGCGTGCATTTCGGACACCGGGCAAGCCGGTGGAACCCAAAGATGCGCCCCTACATTTACGGCAAGCGTAACCTCATTCATATCATCGACTTGCGCGAAACGGTGCGCGGTCTCCTTCGTTCCCACAAGTACCTGAACAACATCACCTCAGCCGCTGGCGGCGGGTTGGTGCTGTTCGTTGGTACCAAGCGTCAGGCCAAGGAAGCAATCGAACGCGAAGCCAAGCGTTGCGGAATGCCCTATGTGACTGAACGCTGGTTGGGTGGAACCCTGACCAATTACCGTACCATCCGCGACCGCCTCAAGCGCCTCACGGAACTTGAGTCGATGTGGCTTCCAGCATTCGAAAACGTGAAGAACGTCGATTTGAATGCTTACATGAAAACGATGCTCAACGAAACAGGTCGTTTGGATCTGGCAAAGGCACCGGAAAGTGCCCACATCCGCACGTTCAGCAAAAAGATGGTTTCAACGCTGAGCCGCGAACTGACCAAGATTCAGCGCAACTTGTCGGGTATTCGCGACATGTCCAAGCTGCCCAACGCCTTGGTTGTGGTTGATCCCAACCGCGAGCACATCGCCGTCAAGGAAGCCCAGCGCATGGGTATCGCTGTTGTGTCCCTCATCGACACAGACAGCGATCCTGACATGGTGGATCTGCCCATTCCAGGCAACGACGACAGCATTCGCTCCATTGAACTGATCCTTGGAAAGCTTGCTGACGCAGTGGTTGAAGGCCGCGCAGCAGTCGTGGCCAAGGAAAGCAATGAACCCCGACCACGCCCTCAGCGTCAGTTGGGCGACCGGGATCGCGACGGAAACTAATCGCGTTTTGCAATGGTTTCCTGATAATTTCTGGCTGGTACCGACGCCGAGCTCGATCGGTCCAGCTCTTATGGCAAGGTGCCAGCGCTCCTGATACTATTGCCTTTCAAATCAAAGTGTCTCTCTTCCGATATTGAAGTTTCACGAGGATGCGTGACTATGGCTGAGATTCCTGCCCTTCTGGTAAAGCAACTCCGAGATCGCACCAACGCCCCGTTTGGTGATTGCAAGGCTGCGCTGGTTGAAGCCGACGCCGATATTGAAAAGGCCATTGAAGTTCTTCGCAAAAAGAACGCAGCCATTCAGGCCAAAACCTCAGGCCGTGAAACCGCTGAAGGCCGCGTAGGCCTGTTCATTGCAGCCGATGGTTCACACGGCGCGCTAATCGAACTCCGTTGCGAATCGGCTCCAGTGGCTAAAAACGAGCATTTCGTAACTTTGGCCAATGACCTGTGCGCGCACATCACCAAGACTGGTCAGCCTGCCACGGCAGCTGAACTGCTGGCACAACCTCACCACACCGACAGTGGCCGTACGGTCAATGAAAAAATCGGTGAAGTCGTTGGGCTTTTGCGTGAAAACATCAAGCCTCACCGCATGAATCGGTTAGAAGGCAAGGCCGTTGGTGGTTACGTCCACCACGACGGTTCGGTAGGCGTTCTGGTTGTTGCAGAGGGCGAAGGTGCTCCAGACGCTAGCCTTCTGCGCGATATCGCCATGCATATCACTGCCAAAATTCCGGCTGCAGTTAGCCGCGATCAGATTCCCGCCGAACTGATTGAGAAAGAACGCGAAATAGCCAAAAGCCAAGCTGAAGCCACCTCTGCTGGCAAACCTGCGAACATCGTGGAAAAAATCGCTGAAAACCGGGTTAACACCTGGCTCAAGGAAAGCTGCCTTGAAGAGCAAACCTTCATCAAGGATGAATCGAAGACTGTTGGACAACTGCTTAAGGCAGCGGGTCTGAAAGCCAAGGCATTCATTCGTTTCAAGGTAGGCGAAAGCGCCTGACCTAACACTGGTCCTGCCCGGGAAAAGGGCGCATGGAAGATCTTCTCGATCACCTGTGTGCCCACATGCGCGCTGCCGATTTGGTGGCGCGTTTTTCTTTGGATATCACCCACCGGTTGGTTTACGCCGACTGGCTTGAACAGCGTGGGGAACCCAAACGCGCCTTGGCTGTTCGTTTGCATGTGCATCTCGAGCAGCTTGGATACCCTGTGTTGATGCCTCCAGAGCGCTCCCATGCGCCATGGATGAACACCGCAACGGATGGACGGACAGGAAATCATCTGGTTGCGTACAGGCGCCTTTGCCAATTATGGCGCAGACACCGGCAACAATGGCTTAGCCAATACCCCCCTTCCCTACGTCGGCATATCCGCTTTCGTGCCGGACTGCCGTGGCGCTTTGTAGGTCCGGCTGATTTATTGCCCGCGAAGATGCCCCGCGAATTAAGCCTAGTACGATCATGGCGGCTTACCGATCCGCCTTCAGCCAAAACCCATTCAGCCACATCTGTTTTCCAGAACGCCTACGAATTAGTAATCTCGGGCCCCGCATGGCGGGATACACTTCCAGACTGGTTGGAAACCGGAGTCATTCCTGAATCAGTTATTCGCTTCGGTGTTATCAATGGTGCGCTGGCCGCGGAAACGATTCCACACCTGCTTGCTCAAACGTGGCCGGCCATGCGCCATCTCGATGTTTCCGGAAACGCCCTCGGAGCGGAAGCCATTGCAGGAATTTGGCTCGGCTTGCGCTATTCGCCAGTCGTTGGCCTCGACTTAAGCCGCAATGCCATCGGGGAAGGCTTCAGCTTGTTTCTCGATTCAGGTCCACCTCGGCTAAAACAACTTTATTGTGCGGGAAACCATGCCGAGGATATCGGGACCGTAATGATGGGCGACAGTTTATGTATGCGCCAGTTGACTTCGATCAATTGGATGGGCAACAGCCTGAACCCTGAGGGCGCAGAAGCGATTGCCCGCTGGGATGCCCCCATGTTGCGCAACCTCGACATAAGTGCTAACCATCTTGGTGCAGCAGGGGCTCTCCATCTGGGCAAAAGTGCTTGGATCAAGAACCTTCGGTATCTGAATCTTGCTGAAAACAACCTCCGCGAAGAAGGCATTGGGCATTTGGCTCCAGCCTTGGGCCAATCTCTAAGAAGTCTGGCACTAGACAGCAACCTGCTTGAAGCGAGTTCCTGTCAATTCCTGTCGGAATCCCCAGCACGAGAAAATCTCGTGATCTTGGAGCTTTCACGCAATCGTCTGGGAAACCGAGGCTGGCAGCTCCTGTCTGAAAAAGCATGGCCAAGGCTACGCCACCTTGGATTGATGTTGAACGATATTGGTCCGGATGCTTCGCCCCCATCACGCGATAACTTCCCGCGTTTGGCGCGAATCAGGCTGGCTAGGCCACCGGAAGGCGAATCTTTTACCCCCTGATTGGGGCAAGCGAGCCTTTCGGGTATAATAAACCTTATCGCGCAAACGA
>Ga0255132_1000141_pt1 | contig 27059 bp, 22 predicted proteins | sample Law_Law_RepA_8d_FD_188551 | JGI IMG/M metagenome (GOLD analysis project Ga0255132, IMG submission 188551) | Freshwater microbial communities from St. Lawrence River, New York, United States - Law_Law_RepA_8d | ecosystem: Environmental > Aquatic > Freshwater > River | place: USA: New York...
GTGTGGAACAGTACACGATGGATAAATTGGTAGGGGATGTTCGAAGCGTCATCGGGCACTTTAACGCGAAGAGTGCGATAGTTGTCGGGCACGATTGGGGCGGGATGGTCGCGTGGCAATTTGCCATGAGCTATCCGGATATGACCGACAAACTGGTGATTTTGAATCTGCCCCACCCTGATGGGCTTGCACGGGAGCTTGCTACGAATCCCGAGCAACAGAAGAACAGTGCTTATGCAAGATTCTTTCAGACGCGAGAGGCTGCTTCGGTGATCAAACCGGAGTCGTTAGTTTCTTGGGTGAAAGACCCGCAGGCCAAGGAGAAGCACCTGGAAGCTTTAAAGAACTCTTCGATGGAAGGGATGCTCAATTACTACAAGGCGAACTATCCGCGTGAGCCTTACAAGATTCCTGAGGAGCCGAGCCCTCGGGTCAAATGTTCTGTGCTGATGATCCATGGATTGAAAGACAAAGCGTTGTTACCTGGTGGGCTTAACGACACTTGGAAGTGGCTTGATAAGGACTTAACTCTAGTCACCATTCCTCAAGCGGATCATTTTGTGCAGCACGACGCTTCTGAGATGGTAACCAAGACCATTGCAGGTTGGATCAGGCAGTAGTTTCGGGGATCGTAGAGTGCAGAAAAGAAAATAGGTCCTCAGGTATTTCAGTGGTTTGGATTGACGAATCTAATGCATTTAAATGAAAACAGGCGAAGCTGTTGGCAGCTCCGCCTGTTTGATGCTTTGCTATTTCGCAGTATTGCTTTTGTGTTTCAAGCTGATGATTCACGCAGTGTCGATTGCTTGCTTGAGCAATCGACTTTCGCGAACAGAACCGCTTAGCCGTTAAGCTTAACGGCTACCAGCTTTGTTTCTGAGCGTTTCTTCGACTTTGCTGAGGTTCCAAGAACCAGGCTTTTGGCTTGGTGGGAAGTCTTCCATCGTCTTGAGGAAATTGATCGCCAAGCCTTGGATTGGGATCAAGACGAATGCGCGATCGATGTACCAATCTTCGTAGGTGTTCGAACCGATCTTGGCCTTTTCAAACGGATCGCGTCGAAGGTTGTAAAGATCTGGTGCGCGGAGTTCGACGAATGGTTCCTTCCAAATCTGCAATCGCTCGGCGCGGTTTTCTAGGAAGACGACTTTCCAGTCTTGGTAACGAGCAGCCATGACTTGGCCTTCGTCGCCGCAGTACCAGAACTCATTGCGTGGCGATTCAGCTTGTTTACCCATGAAGTAATCAAGCATGTTATAGCCGTCGATGTGGTTCTTGTACTTGCGACCGTTGAGTTCAACACCGGTTAAAAGCTTGTCTTTGATGTCGGTCGAACCGGCAGCAGCGGCAAGGGTTGGCAACCAGTCTTCGTGCGAAACGATACCGTTGAGAGTAACGCCAGCAGGGAACTTGCCTGGCCAGCGAACGAAACATGGAACGCGGAATGCGCCTTCCCAGTTGGAGTTCTTCTCGCCATGGAATGGTGTGGTACCAGCATCAGGCCAAGTATTGTAGTGAGGACCGTTGTCGGTCGAGTAGAGGACGATGGTGTCTTCTGCGAGACCCAAGTCATCGACGAGTTTGAGCAATTCACCGACGTGACGGTCGTGTTCAACCATTCCGTCGCTGTATTCGTCTTGTCCGGAGATACCACGGTTCTCTTCTTTTACGTGGGTGCGGAAGTGCATGCGGGTTGCATTCCACCAGCAGAAGAATGGTTGGCCGGAGGCTTGTTGTCGTTTGATAAAGTCTTTGGCCATTGCCAAGCTTTCGTCATCGACGGTTTCCATACGTTTCTTGGTAAGAGCGCCGGTGTCTTTGATGGTCTGGCCACCTTTACCGTCGGCTTTGCAATGCAGAATACCTCGAGGACCGAATCGCTTGCGGAATTCGGGATTCTTTGGGTAGTCGAGGTTTTCGGGTTCTTCTTCCGCGTTCAGGTGATAGAGGTTACCGAAGAATTCGTCGAAACCATGCATGGTTGGCAAGTGTTCGTCGCGGTCACCCTGGTGGTTCTTGCCGAACTGACCGGTGGTGTAGCCACGGGACTTCAGGACGGTGGCGATTGTCACGTCACTTTTTTGCCAGCCTTGTTCGGCTCCTGGCAGCCCCACTTTGGTCATCCCGGTTCGGACGGGAACGTTCCCGCCGAGGAATGCAGCGCGGCCTGCGGTGCAGCTTTGCTGACCGTAGTAATCGGTGAAGGCGAGGCCTTCTTTGGCGATGCGATCGATGTTCGGGGTGCGATATCCCATCATCCCGCGATTGTTGTGACTGACATTCCATGTACCGATGTCATCACCCCAGATCACGAGGACGTTGGGTTTCTTTTCTTGTGCTTGAGCATCCACGCTCAAGCTGGCCAGTAAACCGGCGCACATGGCCAGGATTGCGGTCATCAGCCGCGCTTTTGTGATGAACATAAAAGATGTCCCTTTTGTAGGAGAAATCGAGGTTACCTAAGAACGGCACTTTTAGCACGGGATTTTGGAATTGCCTATAGTCCCCTGCGTTATGTGAGTAATTTTACTTCGCTCTCGCTTGTCCTAAAGGAATCGGAATATCTTTTGTCGGGTGGAATTTCTTAAAAAAAGAAACGGCTGGTGTTTTGGCACCAGCCGTTTGAAGTTTTTTGGATTTTGGATCTTGATCCAAGTTTCCTGAGCTACAGATTCAGGAAACTTTGGTTGTCACAGACCGGGTTGAAGCGAGTTGTTTCGGTAGGTGCTTAGCAACCGCAAGCTGGGGCTGCATCGCAGCTTCCCGACGAGCAATCACTGCCGTGTGCACCAGCTGCACAACCGTTGCCGAAGATTCGGCATCCGCCGTGGCAATGAAGACCACGGAGGAGGTTGCGAAGGCGACCGTTGAACAAACCGTTTCCACCGAGGATACCGTTGCCGTTACCGTTACCGGCTCCAACGCCTGCACAAGGATCGCAGCTGACGGTGACTGGAACTTCTTCGCAGACAACCTTTGGCACGCATCGGGTGTAGGTGTAAGGAACACAGGTCTTGACGCACTTTGCTACCTTGACGGTATCGCAGTAGGTCACTGGCTTGCAGACGGTGTAAGGAACAACCTTGGTTCGGCATTCCTTAACGATCTTGCAAGTGGTGTAGGTGTAAGGAACGCTCTTTTGTTCGCAAACCCAGTTGCAAACGGTGTAGCAAACGTCCTTGACGCGTTGCTCGCAAACCGTGCGGCAAGTGGTGTAGTTAACCGTCTTTTGACGGCATTCTGGAACGAGCTTGCAAGTTGTATAGGTGCATACCTTGCTTCGTGGCTCGCAAACCCAGTTGCAAACGGTGTAGGTAACGTCCTTGGTACGGCACTCTGGAACCATCTTGCAAGTGGTGTAAGTGACGGTCTTTTGACGGCACTCAGGAACCAGTTTGCAGACGTTATAGGTGACCGTCTTTTGGCGGCACTCAGGAACACACTTGGTCACGGTGTATGGAACAACCTTGGTCAAGCATTCCTTCTCGTATCGTACGCAATCAATGGTCTTTTCTTCGCAGGTTGGAACCCAAACCTTCTTGCATACTTTCTTCGGTGGGCATTGAACGCATTCAACGCGGCACTCACCTGGGCAGTATACATTCTTGCAGGTTGCAGGATCAAAGGTCCAAGTACCTGGTTCGCGAACAGTTCGGCGAATGACAGGACCTGCAACTTCTTCTTCAACCGTTTGCCAGCTTCCACCACGGACGGTAACCGTCTTGGTGTAGTTGACAGGCTTGGTAACCGTGTAGTTGACCGTACGTTCACGAGTCTCGGTTACTGGAACCATGACTGTGTAGTTGATCACTTGTTCACGGGTTTCCATGACCTTGTTCATCACGGTGTAGTTGACGATCTTTTCGTGGGTTTCACGAACTGGATTCATCACCGTGTAGTTGATGGTCTTGGTACGGGTCTCGGTAACAGGTCGGCGAACCGTGTAGTTGATTACCTTTTCGTGTGTTTCACGAACTGGCACCATCACGGTGTAGTTAACGACCTTGCTGTGTGTTTCGTACACAGGGCGAGAGACGTTGTACGTCACTTGCTTGGTACGGGTCTCATACACAGGTCGGCGAACCGTATAGTTACGAACCCCGGTGTGGGTTTCACGTACAGGTACATTGACCGTGTAGGAAACTTCACGCTGATGGGTTTCGCGCTCGTAACGGACGCGTTGGACTTGCTTGTCCTCGTAAACGATTTGGTTGACCGTTTTGGTTCCGGTAACCGTCTCTGGCTCGTATACGACTTTCTTAACCGTCTTCATTACGGTGTATGTCGATGGTCCACAAGGATCCACAACATTACATCCGCAATTTTCGTAGCTGATCGCGCCGCCAAAAGCAGCGTGTGCAGCCCCAGCGCTCAATGCGGTCGCAAGACCCATCAATGCTGGCAGAGCAAATTGCTTCTTCATAGTTCCATTCTCCCTAGAACGTTTGCAGTACCACGCAGGACACTAGTATCAATCGAGGCGACGCTCTGCTATTTCGTCACTCCGTTGTTGCGGGATTTTGGTCTCTTTCGCCCCCGAAGCCATCGAGTGACATCGCTTTGACGCCAACAAGTTGCTCAGGCAGGGGTCTCGTCCCTGGACGACCTCGGTCGATCCGCCTCCTGTCAGTTGCGGCTGACAAAACGCTTCGACAAAGAGCGTGCTTGACGAGACCGGAGCAAACGCCAACACAGCGCCGCTCTCCGACTCGGGACACTAGGAAACCATTTCCCAACAGGCGATCTAAATCGACTGGTGAAGAAGGATGGAACAGAAAAAATAGGCAGGTCAGGTAATTTGAAACGTTTTCGGGGTTTCAACGCAAAGGCTTTGACGTCAGTAACGATTGCAACGATTAGGTAACGAGTATTCGATCCCCAACGAAAGTCGTTTTCCTACAGGCCTTGAAGAGCTCGCTCATACCCGCAGGCCTCCACTAGTCGAGACCGCTTGTAGCCCACACCGAATCACCCAACCACCGGAATTCATCGAGACTGGGGAATATCAAGACGCGAGAAGATCCAGACACAGGCCTACCGAGACACAGGCCTACCGAGATGCGGGCCTACCGAGATGCGGGCCTACCGAGATGCGGGCCCCAATCAAGAATCGGGCGGCCACTGTTGCAGAAAGCCGCGCCGTCTTCGCAAGAAAGAATTCTAGAACCTAAGGACGCAACAGCGGAACCAAATCTGGCACGCTCTGAGAAGCTTGGGCACCAATCACTTCGTTGGTTTCCACTTTCCCAAGCATGGTGAAAGCATAAGCATCGGTAATACGAACCGGAAGGATCTCGCCCGTTTGACGCATGTTTCCATCCCAAACGACGATGCGATCGCAAGGTGTTCGGCCAGTCATCTGTCGCAATTCACCTGTTTGTCCTTTACGTACCGACCACTTGCTTGGGCCTTCGACCAAGATCGGTACGGTGGTGCCAAGAAATTTCAGGTTGTCTTCGAGGGAGATTTGGTTTTGAACTTCTAGCAGATCTAGGTTTCGTCGATGTTTCGTTTCTTCCGGGATATCGTCCTCCAGCAGTTCAGCACCCTTTGTCCCGGGGCGGACACTGTATTGGAAGATAAAGCTGTTTTTGAAGCGGCAGCGTTTGACCATATCGACGGTTTCTTGGAACTGCTCTTCGGTCTCACCGCAGAAACCGACAATGAAGTCGCTTGAAACGGCCGCACCGGGGAGGATCTCCCAAATGCGCTCCATCATTTCGTAGTAGTCCGCAACGCTGTAACCACGTTTCATCCGTTTGAGAATTGCATCGCAACCGCTCTGAGCCGGAACGTGCAAATACGGCATGCATTTCGGAAGGTCGCGGACGGTTTCCAGCAAACCTCGGGTCATGTCCTTGGGGTAGTTCGTTACAAACTTGATCCGCTCAAGGCCTTCTATCGGATGGAGCATTTCCAGCAAATCGGCGAGCCGTGTGGTTTTCTCACCGTCGACCCAACGGTAGGAGTTTACGGTTTGACCCAGGAGCGTGATTTCTTTTGCCCCTTGAGCCGCTAGGATTTTAGCTTCTTCGACGATTCTCTCAGGGGATCGTCCCTGTTCAGGTCCTCGGGTCATCGGGACGATGCAGTACGTGCAGAACTTATCGCAACCGATTTGAATTCGCAGATAGGCTTGAAACGGGGTCGGACGCATTTCCGGATCCCGCAACGGGTCATACGTTTCGTGAGAACGCTTGATCTCGTCGGCTGATCCGTCACGTCTTGAAAGGCTCACGGCAAGCTGATGCCGGTCCCCTTGTTTGGCGTTTTCGATCAGCTCTGGGATTCGATGCAGCTGGCCAGGGCCGACGACGAGGTCCACGAAGGGAACTCGGTCGAATACCTTTTCTTGGTCCTTTTGAGCCATACAGCCCATCACCCCAATGACTCGCTCCGGGTTGGCTAATTTCCATTGTTTGAGCCGAAGCAAATTGTTGTAGGCTTTCTCCTCCGCATGTTCGCGGACGGAGCAAGTGTTGAACAGGATTGCGTCGGCTGACATCGGATCTTGAGTCACGCTGTAGCCTTGTTTGCGCAAGGCGGCGACAACCATTTCGCTGTCGAGAACGTTCATCTGACAACCGACGGTTTCGATGTACAGTTGCTTGGCGATTGGTGGCGATGTGCTATCGGTCATTGCAATGCTTTACTGCTTTGCTTCGTTAGAAGTGATCGTTACGTTGTCGACGTAGAATTCTGCGTCGGTGGAATTACCAAAGAGGCCTGGGCTACCTTGGGTGTTCGGAGTTGCATCTTCGCCTTGGATGGTCCAAGCTTCAGGCTCCGGTTCTCCCTTTTTCCATACTTTTCCACGTAGAACTGCTTTGCCATCGGTGGTTTGCGTCTGAAGTTTGATCACATACCACGTCTTGGCTTGCCATTCAAAGGGGATTGTAACTGCGAAGCGTTGTTCGAGTAGGGATACCCACGAGCGGAGTTGAAGTCGCTGTGCGCCTTCGAGAGCTAGAGTGTAGCGTTGTGCCACGACTCCCATGTCAGGAAGTTTCGTCGTAGCGACTTTATTTTTGGTATCTAGGGCATAGAACTCACCTTGTACGGTGTATCCTTCGGACTTGGGGAGGCCCAAGAAACCTTGGCTACGTGTACCCTTTGGAATGGTACTGATCTTCACAAGCCCGTTTCCACCTTCTGGGAGTTCGATAGGTTGGTGACGGTATGCCATCCCGATCCAGTGTTGTGGGACTTTTTTGTCTTCGAAGTCGAAGGTCCAGGGGAATGGAGGGATGACCCGAGCGCGAGCGGCGCTTTTGAGTTCTCCGAAGGTAGCTTCTAGTTTGACCCCTGCCCCTGTGGCTGCTTCGCCGGCCGTGAAGATTTGGTCTTCGCTGATGGAGCCAGGACCGGCGACGTTGATCGCCGCTTCGGGTACCAGACGAACATACTGACCGATCGCGTTGTAGCCGCGAACTTGCAATTTCGCCTTTTGGCCAGGTTGTAGTAGCATTTCCACGGGGCACACTTGGATGTGAGCGATCTGGGTGTCGGTCACTGCCGGTTCGATCGGAGCTGGTGGGAGCTGAAGGTTTTCCGGAGTTTGAGCACCTGGGATGCCAATGCAGTAGAGGGCTTTGTTGGTCGGCAAGTAGAGTTTGCCGTTCGAGATGGCGAACGAGCCGAAGATTTCGCTACCGTCGTTCAAACGGGTTTGGCCGACGACTTTGAGTTCGGTTTCGGTCGGTTCCAAGCACCAGATGCGCCCGGTGTTTTCGGCTACGTATAGTTTCCCTTCGGAGACAACAGGGGAGCCGAACATGATCCGTCCGAGTTTCTTCTCGACTTCGATCGCTCCGGTTTTTGCGTTGACCCCGAAAAGGGCTGCGCCGTCTTCGATGAAATAAATTCGCTCGCCGATTCGAACTGGGGAAGATCTAGATACGGTTCTCTTGGGGATTTTCCAAAGCAGTTTGTCTTCGGGAATGTCCCCGGAAGTGTTTCCATCGATGGCGAAAACAGCGCCCAAGACGGTTCGATCGGTTTCATTTTGCTCGCCGTGGCCCATGTAGATGATGCCGTTGTCGACCAATGGGGCGACATTCATACCGCGCGGAGATGCTTGGTATTTCCAAATGACCTTGCCGGTTCGGGGTTGGACGGCATAGATCGCTCCGTCAGCGGCGGCAAAAACCATAGCGGTTTGGCCGTTTAACACGGTGAAAACCGGGGTGCTATAGGTCGTATCTTCGGGACGAGGGCGGGTGGAAAGAGTCCAGATCGCAGCTCCGGTGTTTTTGTCCATGGCCACGAATCGGTGGGTCGGAACCGCAGTTTCGTCCCATCCTGTGTTCACCCCGCTGATGATAACCATGTCTTCGTAGACAACCGGGAAGTTGGTTCGTCCGCCGTAGGTCGAGAGCATTCCATACTCTTCGAGCATGGAATGTTCCCAAATGGTTTTCCCGGTTTTGCCATCCAAGCATTGGAAGGTGCAACCTAGCCCAAGGACGTAGACTCGGTCGGTTTCAGGATCGGCAACGACGCTTGCCCAGCCAACACGTTCCGAAGGGGAATCGGAGAGGTAAATGTTGTGAATGCTTTCCCATATCAACTCCCCGGTTTGTGCGTTCAAGCAGACAGTTTTCTCTGCTTCCTTGTTCGTCTCAGGCTCGTGGCGACAAACGATGTAGGCACGCCCGTTCATAACGACGGGGGTTGAACGGGTGGCGTATTCTTCTTTCCGCCACAGAAGATTCTCTCCTTCGACGGAGAAAGTCGTTGGCAAGCCGGTTTCGACCGATTGTCCGTTCTGCTGAGGACCTCGCCAAAGTGGCCAGTCGGTGGCCTTGTTTTTCCCAGCCCCGTCTTGAGCTTGGGCGACAACCGCTAGGGAGAGCGGAAGGAGCAGGGATAGGCAAGCGAATGGAGTTATCCGTTTCCAGTGGGATTTCATGATTTGATTTCTGGGTGGGAGTAGAGACTCTTGGATCCGCCTCATTGTAGCACAGAGCGACTTGACCAAAAGTCACCGGGCAAAACTGCTTTTTCCCAAAAAATTCCCGTGAATCGTGGAACTGGTATTTCCCTCAAAGTCACTGTTTGCTACTGACCACCAACAGTGTCTTGAGGGGAGTTTTCGCTCCGACGGTTTTGGGGAAAGGATCCGGTCCCCGACAAAAAGAATCTATGCCTCGAATATTCTGCATCGCAAATCAAAAAGGAGGCGTGGGGAAAACCACGACTGCGGTCCATCTGGCCGCTAGCTTTGCATTGGCGGGCAAGAAGACGTTGCTGGTGGATTTGGATCCACAGTGCAATGCCACCTCAGGGCTTGGGATCGAGCCTTTGGCAAATCACCCGCTACTTCAAGAACGGCCGCTACAAGAATTCCTGCAACCATCCGGATTCGAAGGCTTGAGTATTCTGCCGGGGTGTAGAAACTTTCAGGATGTCGAAGTTTTTGAAAAGGGCGCACCGGGCCGCCGTGAATTGCTTCGCCAACATCTGGACACCGATTGCGTCTCCTACGACGCGGTATTCATCGATTCGCCCCCGTCGCTCGGGGAAGTAACCCAAGCCGCATTGGCCTCAAGTACCGAGGTTATCATGCCAATCCAGTGCGAGTACTACGCAATGGAAGGGCTCAGTCAGATGATCCAAGTCATCCGTGGGGTCATGCAATCGCAGCCCGGGCGACTGGCCTTTGGCGGAATACTGCTGACGATGTTCGATCCAAATTTTCAGCTAACTCACGAAGTAGAACGGGAAGTTCGGGATTTCTTCGGCGAGATTGTTTTTGCTACAAGGATCCCTCGGGACATCGTTTTCAGCGAGTCTCCAAGTCATGGACAATCGGTTCTGACTTATGCCCCGCGTTCTCGGGGCGCTCGCGCGTACATCGAACTTTGCATGGAGGTACTTGAACGTGACTAAAGACCGTAGACTCGGACGTGGCTTGGCCGCTCTCCTTGGAACGCCTGTCGACGAAGTATCCGCACCTCAAGGTACTCTGCCGAGAGACTCTGGTTTGAATGGGCCAGCAGCAGGTTCGAATGCGCAACTCGACAACGACGGCCGCGAAGTTCCTAAAGACCTTGCCGTTCAAACTGTTCCACTCGCGCGTTCCACGCCGCAAGTCGCCGAACATGAGTCGCTGCGATCCGGTGATATTGCGGTCGATACCATCGATCCGAATCCCTTCCAGCCACGAAGACATTTCAACGATGAGGAACTTGATTCTCTCGCCGAGAGTATCAAGTCCCATCAACAACTCCAGCCGATCCTCGTTCGCCGTGTCGGTGAGCGTTTTCAGCTCATCAGCGGTGAGCGTCGACTTCGAGCCACCATCCGAGCGGGATTGAAAACCATCCGCGCGGAAGTTCGCGAGGCAGATGACCGCCTTGTTGCCGAACTCGCAATCATCGAGAACCTGCAACGCAAAGATCTCAATGCCATCGAAAAAGCACTCTCGTTCAAACGCTACCTGACGGAGCATCGCTGCACCCAAGAGGATTTGGCCAAGCGATTGAAAATCGACCGCAGCACCATCGCCAACATGATGCGTCTGCTTGAACTCCCTGAAGCAATTACCGAGAGCATCCAACGCGACGAGATCACGGCCGGGCACGCGAAAGCTCTGCTAAGTTTGGGAAGCGAGAAAGAACAAATCGCCTTTACACAACGTATCCGCCAAGAAGGTTGGAGCGTTCGTGAGACGGAAGCTAGGGTTGCTGAAGCCGTCGCCGAAGCTGCCCAAAACGAAGACGGAATTCTTCGAGCTATTCCTCGTCGACGTCCATCGAAACCCGATCAAATCGCTTCGCTCGAGCGTGAGCTAAAGTTGACACTCGGTACTCAAGTCGACATCAGTCAGACCAGTCGCGGTCGAGGGCGAATCACCATTCACTTCACAAGTATCGAAGAATTCGATCGTTTGAGAAAAGCGTTGGCTCAGACATCATCGCAGGGGACTCATCGCCGCGCCGCATAGCTTAGCCGCACAGCTTAGCCGCATAGTGCGCGTAATGATCTAGTCCAAGTAGTAGTGATCTAGTCCAAGTAACTGGATGCCACTGAGTACGAAGGTGCCTTGTAGATTTCTACCAAAGGCGTCTTGCCATTGGGTCCCGATCGTATTGTCTTCTTAGGATCGAGTCGGGTTCCTGTTGGTGTTGCAAGCGATAAACGACCGCTGCTAGTAAGCCGGCGACAAAGCCTCCGACGTGTGCCATGTAAGCGACGCCCCCAGCGCTCGAAGATGTCGAAGCGATCGACCCGACGGAGCTGAAAAGCTGCATCGCGATCCAGAGTCCAAGTACGAAAACGGCAGGGATAGTGATGATGTGGTACAGAAATACCGCATTAACTCGGTTGTGGGGAAAGAGGACCAAGTAAGCTCCCATTACACCTGCAATCGCTCCGGAAGCGCCAAGATTTGGAATGATGCTGTTGGGTGCTAGAACGATCTGAGCGAAGCTCGCAACGATCCCGGAGATCAAATAAAAGATCAAAAACCACTTGTGCCCAAAGCGATGCTCGACGTTGTTGCCAAAGATCCATAAATAAAGCATGTTGCCGGCGATGTGCCCTAGGCCCCCGTGCATAAACATAGAGGAGATGAGCGTAAGCCAAATCGGCTTGGGACCAGGAGCTTGCGGTATCTCCACACTACCGTGACCTTCGACAACCATCTGTTGAGGTTCAAGAATATCGATCCCCGTGGTGATCTCTTTGGGGATGACGCTCCATCCGTAAGTGAATTCTGGATTGGAGAGTTGAAGCAAAAACAACAATACGTTTGCACCCAGAAGGGTATATGTTACGTACGGTACGATGGAAACATCGCGATCGTCGTCGCTGATTGGGAAAAGCATGAATGTACGCTTGGACCTTAGGATGAAAGGATCGCCGCTCCGAAATGTTGCTGGCGTGAGATGAGTCAAGCTTAAGCGATATCCGGAATGAAGGTAGTCTAGTAAAGTCCGCTTCGCAAGTTTGCCGTCGGGGCGAAACCAAGTTTGCCAGTCGCCGCGTGTCTTGGCTTAAGCTTCGAAGATTTTCTCCAATGCGCTTGCGAGCTCCGAAGAGCTGGGAATTGAGGAGTTGGGTATTTCTACGCACCTTTTGCGTTCTTGTCGGTGTTTTTGAAGCCAGGACGTGACAAGCCCAAGGCTTTCGTGACTGCGGCAAAACGAAATGCTCACGTCTATCTTTTCTTCACCTTCAAGCCATCGCGCGATTCCGGCATAGATCATGTCGATCCGAGACCGATCCCGTTTTGAGCAGAGTCCAAGCGGACTGGCGACGGCGGATTGCACTCCACCACCTCTAAGCAGGTATAGGATTCCGTTCTTGGGGAAATTCCCTTGGGCCGCGTTTGAGACAGAATAAATAGCGGGTGGGTTGTGGGTTGCTTGTTCGAGTTGAAGTAGTTTCCGGTGTAGCCATCGAAGGATTTTGGAGTCTTGCTCAAGTCGTTCTGCGCGTTCGAACTGCAATCTTTCGATGGACCACTGCATCTGCCTTGCGAGTTCTTCGTGTACTGCTGGCGATTCTCCCTGCATCCAGGCCTTGGCAAGCAATTCTTGCTCGCGGTACTTCGCTCGCGGCGTATCGGCTAAGCAGGGAGCAAGGCAGTTTCCGATTTCGGACCGCAAGCAACCTGCGCGGGCCGGCAGATCAAATAAAGATGGCTGATTGGAAAACAGCATTTTCGTTTTGGACGAACAATCGCGCAGCAAGAAGAAGCGGTTGAGGATCTCCACGGCTCGGAAGAGTTTAGATGAACCGTAGAAGGGCCCTCGACAGATTGTTGCTCGGGTATCCCACTGCCGTGTGACATAGAAGGTTTCAGCTGGACCTCGTCCGAGGTTCAGATATGCGGGCTGGCTACGATTAGGCATCCCTATAACGTTTAACCTTGGTTGCCATGTTCGAATCAGCGATTGTTCTCGAAGCAGCGCTGCGAATTCGCTAGGTTGCAACTCCCACACAATGCTTTTCGCGTGCTGGATGATCTGACCAGCTTTCTCGTCGGTCGATCCGGGTAAGAAATAGCTTGTCAATCGCCCCCGCAACGCTTTGCTTTTTCCGACGTAGATCAAACGGTTCAGGGCGTCGAGAATGCCGTAAACACCCGGACTATAGGGAACAAACTTCTGCACCAAACTTCGCAATTCATGTTTGTTCTCCGCGTCGATCCGGCAGAGCTTCGGTGCAAATCCGCGCAATGAATGATGACTGAAAAGAGGGTCGTGGCCAAAGTCTTCGAAGGACTCTGTCCAGCGCGCAGGAATCATCGAGTTCTCCGACTCAATTCCTTCGAACGGATTCATGCCCCCTCCCTATCTCCTTATATGCCTTTGCAACTGCATGGAACCCAGCCGTGCTGCGCACAAGCCTAATCTAACAAAACCGTTTGATTAAAAAACCGTTTCGTTACAAACATGTTGTATTGCATCCTGTCGCGAAACTGCCCGCAACCAAGAGTGTTCTAGTGAGCCTTGCCCTACATGGCTTTAGAGTTCCTGATAACGAATCGCTTAGTGTAACGCAGGCGGGAAGGAAAGTTTTTGATGGATCGGATGGATCGTGCGGATTTATTGACAATACGGCGCAATGACTGGATTGATGCAGACCGTATCGTATTCCTTTGGCCCTTGCTCTTCGTCGCAATCGTAAGCTCTATCCTACTATCCGCGCGAGTGTGGTTTGCGGATCCAACCTATAAAGATCGATTAGCTCTCTTTCAAACCATGAAAGTAAGTGGCCTGGGCGAACGCTTGGATAGCAATCCCGAAGAGGTTCTGCGAGTAGCCAACGAATTCGTTTTTGAAAACACGCAGCATGATCCCGATCGGCAAGTCCAGCTATGGGAAAACTGGGTTCAATGGATCGCGGGACAGTTCTACTCTCCTCTTCTTCGAACCCAAGATCCTCGACTGCTTGCCGCGCAGGGTAAAGGTGATTGCTCCGAGCGGGCCGGGATTCTTCAGTGGCTCTTGGCCGAACAAGGTATTGCGTCGCGTTTCGTAGGGCTCGGTGGGCATGTGGTACTTGAAGTCGAAGCGGCTGGTTCTACGTGGACTCTTGATCCCGACTACGGACTTTTGTTTCCATTTGGAGTCGCAGCGATGTGCGAAGTATCTCCATTGCCAATCCAAATTATGCTCGCGCAAAGCGGAATCGATACTGAGCGTGCAATCACATACGAAGCTATCTTAAGGAGTGCCGATGACAATGTATTCTTCCCGTGGAATTCCGCACTCAGCCCACGATTGAAACTCGCCGAACGGGCTTTCCTGTGGATCTTCTGGTGTTTGCCTGCCATTTCTTGGTTAACCCTACTAAGTTTCGCACGGCCAAATTAGAGCTTGGAGTTGCATTCTCGAACTCGGCTTCGGTCGCTTCGGATTTTCCAAAGGATTCGCAAATCAAAGTAGGCTTTCGTCCTGCGATCATTAGGATTAGGATTCTTGCTAGTTCATACGTCCCGTAAATTGAATCTGAATCGAGAGGTTGTAGATGCGACGAACCAAAGTTGGGCGAAGCCGATGGGCAGTTGGAGTTTTGGGAGTTTCGATCGGCAGCGGAGTGCTTGGACTCCCTTCGATGGACTGGATCGATTCCGATTCGCAGTTGGTATCTTCCAGATGGATGCCAAAATGCGTCGGCCAGGATTCGACACCGACAAGTCAGTCGGGAGTCTCTGGGGTTGATAAAGAGAACTTTAGCAAGCGACTTGGTCCAAGCGATGATTTCTTTCGCTACGTCAATGAGAACTGGTTAGAGACCACGGACATTCCTCCCGACCAGTCGAACTACGGAGCTTTTACTGTTCTGGACATGGAGACGAAAGCAGCCATTCGAGAGATCATCGAAGAAGCGAGTCGGTCGTCGAGTGCAACGAATGCAGCGAAGCAAGTCGGCAATTTTTACACATCATATACCGACATTGAGACTCGCAATAAAGCTGGTATTCGACCAATCGAAGGATGGTTGAAGCAGATCTCCTCGGTTGGTTCACATCGAGATGTCGTTCGGGTTGCGGGTAAGTTGTCGATCTTGGGTATCCCCAGTTTTTTCGGAGCTGGAATCGATGTCGATGAACGTCGGTCGGATCAATATGCTCTGTATATCGGTCAGGATGGCACAACATTGCCCGATCGGGACTATTATCTTGAGTCCGATGACGAATTGGTAGCTCGACGCGAGAAGTACGTTGCTTACATCGAAGCGTTGCTCAAGAAGGTTGGTTGGGAGAATCCCAAGCTATATGCCGAAGAGATCCTGGCGCTTGAGACCGCGTTTGCCAAGGCACAATGGGACAAAGTCAATCTGCGAGACCCTGTAAAGCGCTACAACAAGAAGAGTGTATCGGAATTTGCAGCCGCCACTCCGGGACTATCTTGGAGCGATTACGCCGAGACGGTCGGGCTAGGTGATGTAACGGAAGTCATTGTCGGCCAACCGAGCTTCTTCGAGGCTACGCAAGAGATCCTAACGAAGAGCGATGTAGAGGTTCTCAAGGCTTATCTTGCTTTCCAAACGGCGAATACTTTTGCTCCTGTGATGACGGAGGAACTTGAAAAGCTTCATTTTGATTTTCATGAAACCGTTCTGAGTGGTGTCGAAGAGCAAGAGCCGCTGTGGAGACGCGGTGTCGACGCCTGCAACGCCATGCTCGGCATGCCTGTCGGGCAACTCTACGTAGAAAAGCACTTCTCGCCGCGTGCGAAAGAACGAATGAATGAGCTTGTCGGAAACCTGATGAAAGCTTTCGAGAAGCGAATCGATTCCCTGGAGTGGATGGGGAATGGGACTAAAGCCCAAGCCAAGGAGAAGCTGAAGCTTTTCACGCCGAAGATTGGGTATCCAGATAAGTGGAAGGATTACTCATCGGTCAAAATCGACTCGAAGGACATTGTCGGGAACATCGCGCGTATCGCTGAGTTCGAACACAATTACGCGTTAAATAAACTGGGCAAGCCTATCGACCGGACTGAATGGTTCATGCCACCACAAACGGTTAACGCCTACTACAACCCATCGATGAACGAGATCGTTTTTCCGGCTGCAATTTTGCAACCTCCATTTTTCAATCTTGAAGCTGATGATGCCGTCAACTACGGTGCTATCGGTGCCGTCATCGGCCACGAAATCTCGCACGGATTTGATGACTCCGGCAGCAAGTACGACGGTCGTGGAAACCTTCGTAACTGGTGGACCGAAAGAGACGAACAAGAATTCGTAAAACGATCGGAGCAATTGGTCGCTCAATATGATCTTTACGAACCACTCCCCGGAGTTCGCTTGAACGGAAAATTCACATTGGGCGAAAACATCGGTGACCTCGGTGGGCTAAGTGTTGCTTTCACGGCTTACAAGCTATCCCTTGGGGATAAGCCGTCTCCTCGAATCGATGAGATGACCGGTGAGCAACGATTCTTTGCCGGTTGGGCACAAGTGTGGCGAAGGAAGTATCGCGAAGCAGAAATGCGCAAGCGAGTGAAGACCGACCCGCATTCCCCAAGCCAGTTTCGATGCAACGGCATCGTCTCGAACTTAGATGGGTTTTACGAAGCGTTCGATATCAAGCCTGAGTCGCCGATGTACATTGCTCCTGAGAAGCGAGTTCGCATCTGGTAACTGTTTGACATCGGCACTCGGTTTATGCAACCAATAAAAAACGGGACGAAATCTTTAGCTGGATTCCGTCCCGTTTTTTTGTTCTAGTTGACGTCGGTTTAAGCCGCGTCGTTTCGATTGGAATCCTTGTTTTGTTTCGCATCGAAGCTACCTTCGATCATGCTACCATCGGACGCCATGCGCGAGCCGATGAATCCAACGGGCATCGGAAGGGATGTTGAGCGTCGTTGCGATTCGGCTCGGCTTTTGCGAGCAACTTCTGAACTCCTGCTCCACAACTGAGCTATTTCCCCGAGCAAACTCACTTTGGCCGTCTCGCGATAGATGCTGTCTGCGGGGAGTTCCGCCATCAAGCGACGGTGAGCAAGTCCCAGGTTGTGGTAAGGCATCCCTGGGAACAAGTGGTGGGTTGCGTGGTAGCGTGTCCCTGTCGGTCCCCACAACTCAGTGATCCAAGGGCGATGAGGATAATCGCATGAATCGAGCAGTTGTTGCTCGAAGGATAATTCTGAGCCTGGGCCAGTCCAACGGTGCGCTCCGAGCGTGCGGATGTTGTTCATAAAGATCATTCCAACACCGACAAAGTACGCATGGAACCAAAGGGGATCCAACCAAGTCTTTGCGATAAACGGGCCGTGAAGAATCATTCCGAGGCAAACAACAAAGCAAGCCACTTCCTGCATGATCATGATTCGATAAACTCGCTGACCAGCTTCGGGCCGCTGGTACATCACATCCATCACCATCGTCGAAGCGTGAGTAAACGTCCATCGGCGGACGGATGGAAACATCCAGCAAATTGGCGAGAGGACTGCAAATCTCAAAAATCCTGCGATCGGAGTTACCAAGACTCCCAGCATGTAGAGAACGATCGCAGAAGGAGGTTGGTGGCTGAGGTTCAAGTACTCCCCGTCCTCTTCCGTTCCATACGATTTTCGGCGGTGGTGATCCACGTGGGGGTAGTATGTGAAAGAGGGAATCAAGAATGGGAACCCGCATAGAATGTTCCAAGTCACACGAAAAGCGGTCCATCCCTCTCTAGGTAGATGGACCAATTCGTGAGTGAACATAGCAGCCCGCAAAAAAAGCAGGATGGTCGCTGCGTAGAAGATGGCTTTTGTTCCCCACCAGAGGGCAGCGTTATCTGCCGCTAACCGCTCGGGTACCTGCATCATTGCCGTGAAGCATGCATGCCCTGATAGGATTGTTAACAAGAAATCTGTCCAGTACACCCGGGGAATCGGGGACTGAAGGTCGCCAACGATTTGTTTGGCTTGTTTCATCGAGAAACGACGGGATTCTAGCGAAGTCTCCATGATGGCATTCTCTCGCGATGTTCTGCAGTAATAAGGACTAAGTCCAAGTTTCCTTTCTTGGTGGCAACTGCCCCCCTTGCGGGGTTCCATTTTGAATTTCGGCGATGGGAGCCGGGTTTCTTGGACTGCAACAATGCATCCAATCGGTAAATCGAGAAGAACCCGAACTCCGCGGCGGAATAACCGTTACAGTTCACCCGGTTTTAACCATGCGGGGGAACTTTAAGGTTTCCGGGGAATTTTAAGAAACAAGTCAAGCAACTTGTTTTTTAGGAGTTGGCGGGTTTCGGACAGCGGGTTGAGACCGATTCTAGCATTGCAGAGTGAAGCTTTCCGTTGCTTGCACAGAGCGTACTGGTTCGATCCAAGGGTATCGGGTTGCCGAAACAGTCGGATATCTTACCTCCGGCTTCTTCGATAAGGATCGCACCGGCTGCGATGTCCCACGGGCTTAGTCGGTACTCGAAAAATGCATCGAACCAGCCCCCAGCGACGAATGCCAAGTCCAATGCGGCGGCACCGCACCGGCGAATACCATGGATATTCTGCCGAAACAGATCTCCGAGAGTATCGAGAGTCGCTTGCATCAATCGGTCGCGGTCGTAGTAGAAACCGCAAGCGACCATTGCGTCCCCTAGTCCCGCCGCGCCGCTGACTTTGAGCCTCTCGCCGTTGAACCAAGCACCTTCACCGCGTGCGGCGACGTACCAGTCGCCCGTAGCGGGATTGGTAACGATCCCCAAAATCCCTTTGCCAGATTCGTAATATCCAATAGAGACGGCGAAGTGAGGGATTCCATGGATGAAATTGTTGGTGCCGTCGAGCGGATCGATAATCCAACAATTCGGCGCATCAGCGCGGTCGCTGTGGGACTCCTCTGAGAGAATCGCATGCTTGGGAAACGTATCTTGAATGACCTGCACGATTGCCGATTCCGCAGCCAAATCCGCTTCGCTGACATAGTTCGCAACGCCCTTCAGACGCACTTCAAGCGGTTTGCGGAAGTGATTAAGCAAGGCTAACGAACCCACGTATGCTGCTTCGATCGCCACATGGGCAACCGAAGTCCTCAGCACGCTTCGGGATTTGTGTTTGTTCGACTGAAGATACTCTTTGATCATAAGTTTCAATGGTGTCTTGCAAGTAGTGTTGGCTTAAAGCCGTTAGAGGATGCTTGGGCTCAAGCATGTTCGCGATAACGCAAGTACCATAGTAATCCGACGAGTGTCTTTGCGTCAGCGATTTGTCCATCGCGCAGCAGTCTGTCAATTTCCGACCAAGTCAGTAATCGGTTCGTAATCTGTTCTCCTTGCTCGCGCGCAGCATCGCCGGGGACCAGGTCGGTCGCTAGAAACAGATGCATTTTCTCGTCGAGAATCCCAGGTGACATCGCGAAAGTATGAAGAGGTACCACGCGACCAGCCCGATATCCAGTCTCTTCTTGTAACTCGATGTGCGCAAGCTCCGCAGGTGTGACGTTCTTGTCCATCGTTCCGGCAGGCAATTCAAGGTGCCATCGATCGATCGCCACTCGATAGGTATGGATCAAACACACGCGTCCATCGGGTAGGATTGGTAGGATCACTACCGCTCCGGGATGCCTTGCGATGTGGCGTTCTAACCGTTCCCCATCGGGCAAATTTTCGTAAACCTGCTCGACATTAAATCGCCGAGCGCGAAACAGAATCTTGCGTTGAACCATCGGTTGCCTATCGAGTACGGACTGAAGCGTTGTGGTTAACCCGCTTGACCATGGTAGTAGTCACCATAAGAATCGATTTCCGCGTTCGAGTTCGTATTTCGAAACTGCATCAAAAACGCGTCTTCGGTTGAATCGTCGTAGAAGTTTCGCAAGACACCTGTGGCTTTGAATCCAAGGCTCTTGAAGAATAACTGCGCTGGTAAGTTAGTCTCTCGAACCTCCAACACGATCCGATTTCGGCGTTGATAAGCCAATTTCGCAAACAGCTTTTCAATCATCGCTGAGCCGACCGATTGCCTTCTATATTCCGGATGGACCGCGAAGGAAAGAACGTGAATACGGGTTCGTTGCAATTCATAAATCATGAATCCAACCACGCGCTCCGCGCATTCAGCAACCATGCCAATGCAATCGCGTTGTCGCAAGCAACGAACGAACTCGTCTTCGGTCCAAGGAAACTCGAAACTCTTCGACTCAATGGCGAGGATCGAAGGTAAATCTCGACGGATCATCCATCGAATATGAACAGTCTGCTTGGTACTTGCCGATTTCGACATCGATACGGTTCCTTCGGAGCCCTGAGTGTGGTGCGGACTTGCGAATCGCACATTACCAAAAGCACCCCATCGAATCCAAGACAGATTTCCGCTCACCGTTCCTCTACCACTGAGCGTTTTCCAAAGTTGGGTTCAGCAAGAAACTTGCTAGCAATCCTTAGGGAATTGCAAGCACTACGACTTTTGTCCGTGAAGCGAACAAGTCCCTTCGTTACAGTTTTTGCCGGCGATCGCGTACCGCCGTTGAGCAACTTTGCGATACATCCAAGCCCAAAGCGGTCGGCTTCCAGGAATATGCAATAGCGGAGCCAGAGGCCAGAGCAGTGGGAGCTTGCGACTTAAATACCTCAACGCATCGGCTCCGCCGAACTTTGCTCCATCCGGTGTGACTACCCACATCTCTTCCATGAGTTGCTCGTACGTTAGATCCGGGCAAGCTCTCGCGACGAGCGGGTCATGCAGTGAAACGAATTGCAGCGTGCGCCGCAAATCCAACCTCTTTAGGTTGTTGATCTGAGCGATACAAAAGTTGCATTGTCCATCGTAGATCACCGTCGGAGCATTACCAAAGCCGCGAGCTAGGTCATCGGCTGCCGGGCCAGAGACATCGCTGTCTGGTTCGCTAAGCTTGGTAACTGTATCGGACATTGTGGGTTCTCGTAAATCACTGGCCATGATTGATAAACCGGATTCCATTCCCACATTCTAACCGGCGTCCTGAGCGATCGACGAGGAAAGCATCAAACTCTTGAGTTTCGATCGGTAAATTTCTGCCGCAGTGAGCTCGCATCTCCATTCTGAGTTCCTTGGCGCAAATCATCGAACTGTGACTAGTGAGTACCACCCCGTAGCCATCCTCGGTCAATAACGCCCAGCAATCCTGCATCAACGGAACTAAATCCCGATGAATCTCCCAAGCTTCGCCCTTTCGGCCATGACCGTAACTAGGTGGGTCGAGCAAAACCAAATCATACCGGCTGTCTCGCCGAAGTTCCCGAGCGACGTACTTGCGTGCATCTTCAACGATCCATCGAATCGGTAGATGCTCAAGCCCACTTCGGACTGCATTTCCTCGCCCCCAATCGACTGCATGCCGCATCGCGTCGACATGGGTGACCTCTGCTCCAGATTTCGCAAGCCATAGCGTGGTTGCACCGGTGTAAGCAAAAAGGTGCAGGATCCGAACGCCGAGTCCTTGCTCGCGGCGGGTACCAATCCACTTGCCAAACCAATCCCACTGAAGCCAGTGCTCGGGGAAAACACCGATTTGACCCGTCTGTTGAGGGGTAATTTCCAAATTTAAGCCATCGACTCGGCATTCCCAGGAGGCCAATTCGGTTGGCGCATCCTCCGACGCTGAATGCCATTTTCCACCCTTGGCATTCATTCTTTCGCCGGCGTAAATTAGCCCTGCTGATTTCCATAGCTCCGGAATGGCTTTTTCGGAGCGATTTCCAAGCATCGGGCGGTCGAGAACTTGGCTGCCAAAGCGTTCTAGCTTTCTACCATTACCAAAGTCGATTAATTCGTACCCTTCGTTGCCACCGGTTTGCACAAGCTTCATCACCTTCGTTCGCGGTATCCCTTGAGAAAAGACTCAATTCAACCTATCATTCCCCCCTAGTATATTCGATCGAGAGAAAAATAACCTCGTTCGCCCACCTTCAAAACATTTTCCTAGCGAGTCTCCTTACTAATGCGGCACGTCTTATCCGCAACCGTCCAAAACGTTCCGGGTGTTTTGGCGCACATCTCTGGCATGCTAGCTTCCCGCGGCTACAACATCGACTCTTTGGCAGTCGGTGAAACGGAAATCGCGGGACTATCTCGGATGACTTTCGTCGTTCGTGGCGACGATCGAGTCGTCGAGCAGATTCGCAAACAGCTCGAGAAAATCGTTACGGTGGTATCTGTTCAAGATATCAGTTCCAACGACTACGTCGAACGGGACTTGATGCTTATCAAAGTCTCGGCAGCCAATGGTGCGAAGCGAAGCGAGATCCGTGAACTTGCGGATATTTTCCGCGCACGCGTCGTCGATGTCGGCCCCGAAGAACTTATGATCGAAATCTCCGGTCGCGAGAACAAGATCCAAGCGTTCATCGAACGGATGCGTCCTTACAACATTATCGAATTGGTCCGAACCGGGCGCATTGCGATGGTAAGAGGCAGCAATCCAAATACCCTCGAAGACTCCTCGGAATCCTAATCAGCTTACCCTGTTCCTTTGCTAGTCCAAACATTCCCGCCGGCTAGCATTCGATTCAACTCTGGTCATTAACCTGTTTCGTTCTCTCCCCTTTTTTAACCCCCACCCCCTCACACAGCATGAACGCAAAGATTTACTACGATAACGATGCCGACTTGTCCGTTCTCAAAGGCAAGACGATCGCAATTCTCGGCTACGGTTCCCAAGGACACGCGCAAGCACAAAACCTTCGCGACAGCGGTTGCAAAGTCATTATCGGACAACGACCCGGTAGCAAGAACTACGACCTTGCTGTAAGCCACGGTTTTCAACCGTTGGAAATCGACGAAGCCAGCAAGCAAGCGGACATTATCAACGTATTGTTGCCAGATGAAGTGCAAGGGGATTTGTTCCGCTCGCACATCAAGCCGAATCTCTCGCCAGGCAACGTCCTGATGTGCTCCCACGGGTTCAACCTCCACTTCGGCCAAATCGAGCCACCAAAGGGTGTTGATACTCTGCTCGTCGCTCCCAAGGGCCCAGGGCACTTGGTCCGAAGCGAGTACACCAAGGGTGGCGGCGTCCCTTGCTTGATCGCCCTCGGTGCAGGAGCATCGGATACCACCAAGCAAATTGGTCTCGCATACGCCAAGGGTATTGGCGGAACACGTGGTGGTGTTATCGAAACCACCATCGCTGAAGAAACCGAAACGGACTTGTTCGGCGAACAAGTTGTCTTGTGCGGTGGCGTCAGTGAACTGGTCAAAGCTGGATTCGAAACGCTTGTTGAAGCCGGTTATCAACCGGAAATGGCTTACTTCGAATGCATGCACGAACTTAAGCTCATCGTTGACTTGCTCTACCAAGGTGGTTTGAACTACATGCGGTACAGCATCTCGAACACCGCTGAGTTCGGTGACTATACCCGTGGTCCACGGATCATCACTCCTGAGACCAAGAAGGAAATGAAGAAGATCCTCCGCGAAATCCAAACCGGTCAATTCGCTAAGGAATGGATCCTCGAAAACAAAGCTGGCGCACCAGCTTTCAAGGCTTCGCGACGTCTCGAGCGAAAGCACCAAATCGAGCAAGTCGGCCAAAAGCTTCGCGGCTTGATGAAGTGGATCGACTCCAAAGTCGTCGACTAGTCTTACCGACTCCAAAGTCGTCGACTTGTCTTGCCGACTCCAACGTCGTCGAGACGCGATTCCATACCACGCCTGAATCAATCACCAACAAACCGAAGAGATCCTCTTCGGTTTGTTTTATTGGTGGACTTGTCTCTAGCCTGTGGGCTTCAAGCAATCTGTAAACGACAAGACGCCGACTCGATGCTTGTTGGTTCATCGAATCGGCGCCCGCCGTTTTCTCTGTTATTCTATATCTTCAGTCAACCCGGCATAGGTTGAACGAAATCAATCTAAGCTGCTCTTCTTCGCTCCGAGAGCCCTCGCCCTGTCCCCCGCGTCTGATCGCTCGATGAAACTCGCAGGCCTTCTGGGAACCGACTCGCTTCGATCGTCTGATCATCAAGTTCTCGTCGCAGGATTCGAACGTCGCTTGGGGCTTCGACTCCAATGCGAACTTTGTCTCCTTGAATTCGAACAATCGTCAAAACAACGTCATCTCCTAAATAAATCCTTTCGGATTCCTTCCGAGATAGTATCAACATGATCGCCACCAATCCTTTGTTCTTGTGGTAATAAACATCCTGTTTCGCGATCTTGTTTTTTCTACAAAGTTACAGGAATCAAATCCCGCACGCATCGCGTTCCAAATCGCTGTCCTGTCGAATCGTAAAACAACACCCTCGCTGTTTCGAAATCGAGCACCGCTGTCAACCGTATACTTCGAGGTCCATGTAAACAGTAAAACACTCCGCAAGGACTACCTTGTTTGTGCAACCATTTTTCCGTCAATGGGAAAGCGTTGGGCAGCAAATGATGAGTTCGACAAAGCTCTTCCAACACCACATCCCGTACACCGCTAAAGTCTGGCAATTTCACACACCCTATTCGCTTGAGTAAGTTTCGATTGAGGAAAAGTGAATGATCGAATAGCTCAGGATCTATAGATGCATGCGGAATCCTTCCACACGGATATGTCAACCTTCAACACCGGTGAGTTTTCCTTCCCGACCGGCAAGCCTATCTATCGGCAAGTCCATGCTGGCCCTTCGCCGGAACTTCATGTTCCATCGCATGGAATCTTTTACCCGGACTGCAATCCTTGCATGGTTGATGCAAATCGCTTTCACGGCGCATACCGCAACCAATGCGTTCTACCGTGATGGAAAAGCAAAGATTTTCTGAAGTTCACAAGCGAGCACTATTTAGATAAGCGCGGTTCAAGCCACTGCACTCTTGAACCAGCCTTGAGCTTGCCTCCAGCCGCAACGTTTAACCGAACGCGCTTGTTGGATTGTACGTTGGCCTCTACATCGAGCTGGTTCTCTTCGGCGCTTAACTCGCCTCGATATGCGATTTGATCATCGACCCAAACTTCTATGCTTACCGCCGACTGCATGTCTGCTTCACTAGCTCGTTGCACCCGTGTTTTGAACTTGGTCATACCATCAGGTACTCGGAACACTACTTCTCCCGGGCCCGGGAAAAGTAAATCCTTCCGCCCATCGCGCTGGGTTACCCACTTAGGATTCGTGCTCTTTACAAGCACGCTGTCGAAGGCCCCGAAACTCAATCCGCTCTGTCCACGCACCTCTAGCATTTCTAGCGATGAGACACTGGCAAGCTTACCTGAACCACACTCGATGCGGACGAGCCAATTCCAGGGCAAGGAAATTTCATCCCCCCAATCCCCAGAGAGCAGTAAATTGGAATCGGCAAAGCGAAGCTTGCTGCAAACAGCCTGACTACCATCCTTCAAGTCAACGCGAAACTTTGTAGCACCGCTATTGTTCCCCGCACTCTTGGCATCGACACCTTTACGATACCACAGCACACCAGCAAGCTTCTCAAAGCCAGCTTCCACAATCTGACCATCGACGTCGAAGGATACTTTACTTCCCCGTATCTCTTTGACGATCCCATCGATGCGATCAAGCGCCCCGCCTGGTCGAACGACGATCAATGCATCGGTTGTCCTGGGCTCATCGCGAAAACTCTTCCATGAAGCTTCACCCGGCCCGTCTAGCGTCTTCAGCTTCATCGAAAGCAGGTCACCTCGGAATCCATCGAGCCGAGTCTCTTCAGCGAATTGCAAATTCCACTGCTTGTCCTTACCTTCAATTCCCTTCACCATCCATCGCGATCCGTCGACGGATTCGATTTCCATACCAGCGGTGGATGCAATCGATGCACCCTTGCGTTCGATCGACAGTAAGCCTTCCGTCGAGATCGATTCTTGACCCTGCGAAGCCAACACGATCAGTTGCTTTTCGTCGAGGGAGACAAACTGCCCAGTCTTTTTCTCCCCCTGCAAGTCGACATACTCTACGGTGCTTGCTCTTTCAGAGCTGCTTGTTTGTTCCGACGTGCCTGCTCCGCCGGAGCTTTGCTGATAACTGACGAACCGAATTCGCGTCGAAGCAGGTTCCAAATTGGGATCTTGAGCGGCCAAGTAACCGGTAGCAAGGGCCGAGAGTACTCCAGCTTTGGCAAATTCCTTCATACCGATGCATCGAGTTTGCATGATCCGCAACTTTCCAATCATTGTGCTTACCAAAACATTCCAACTGCAACCCAAATAGCTCCACCGATGCCCCTGTGCATTGCTAGGACGCCGGGTCTTGCTTTGACGCCGGGAATTGCTTCGCGTACCAATCGTACAGCACATCGGCTCCCCTGCAACCATCGCGCGCCTGCTAATAATGATGTATCTAGTCATGCAGTCCCTTGCCCAGTCGAATTCCCGCCTCGCATTTTGCAATCCTCGCGCGACGCGTCGCTGATTGCTTGGCCTGATTAAAATGAAGCAAATATCCCCGTTGCCGTCCTGGGGTTAGTGCTTCAAAAGCTTTCTTCAACGACGCGTCGTCTCGGAACGCTTCGGTAAGTTCCTCTGGCATCTCGAGCGGCGGTGCCGGTGCTACTGCTTTTCTTCTCTCACCGGATGCAACGGCAATTGCTTGAGCAAGAAATTGGCGAACGTGATTCTGTTGTTCCTTGATTTGCGAGATAGAAGTAAACCGAATCACCCTGCCTTCACGAGAGTTCGGTCCTGGTCGCTCAAGAATCCCTGCGGGATCTTCGAGCGAGGCTCCGTCGAAGAAACTCAGCACGCAAGAGTCCTTGAGCGCGCCGAGCATGGCAACATTGTGACCACTGTGAGTGTAGCAAGGAGCACTCCATTTTATCTCTTCGGTCAATCCACTCTCAAGTACCAATTCCCTCAACGCTTTGAACTCGTTAGTCCAAGCATGCACTTTGCATTCGGGTGTTCCTCCCAACGGGCAACGACCACAGCCGACCTGCATGTACTGCTCTACACTCGCAACCGGAATGTTTACCGGCGTCTTTGTGGAGGTTGATTTCTTCATCGTTACTTGTTGATTTAGAAAAAGACTGACCGGCTCTATGGATACGTAGATCGTTCATCATTACTGCGATGAATGCGGTCGCTTGGGTTTACATTGAAACCCAACCGATCGCTAGCGTCGAGTGTGAAGTAGTGTACCATAAGGGAAGGAGACTAACCTCATGAACAACGCTTGGATCCTCGCTGGAAAACGC
>Ga0255132_1000153_pt1 | contig 26188 bp, 14 predicted proteins | sample Law_Law_RepA_8d_FD_188551 | JGI IMG/M metagenome (GOLD analysis project Ga0255132, IMG submission 188551) | Freshwater microbial communities from St. Lawrence River, New York, United States - Law_Law_RepA_8d | ecosystem: Environmental > Aquatic > Freshwater > River | place: USA: New York...
GCAGTGCAGTGGGCGCGGTTTTATTTGGTAAGAGAAGGTTTGATAGACGGCTCGACGCGTGGCGTCTGGACGCTTACTCCTATGGGCGCTCGGACCCATTTAACGTTGGATGAGTCCCATGCGATTTTTCTCAAGTGGGTGGAGGTTTATGCCAAGGCGAGGAAGGAGCGAGGCAAAGAGAAATTGGTCGAGGAGGAAGACATCGACGAATCGGAAGAAGCGATGCCCGATTCGTATCGGGTTCAGGTTGCGCAGTTGATAAAGAGCATGAGTCCGGGCGCGTTTGAGAGGTTATGTCAGCGGTTGTTGCGAGAATCAGGATTTGTCAGTGTGCAAGTCACGGGTCGATCAGGGGACGGAGGGATAGATGGGGTTGGGCATTTGCAAGTCAATCCGTTTGTCAGTTTTCGCGTCTTGTTTCAGTGCAAGCGGTATGCAGGGAGTGTATCCCCATCGGTGGTAAGAGATTTTCGAGGAGCGATGACCGGTCGTGCCGACAAGGGGATCATCATAACGACAGGTACGTTTACGACGGAGGCGAAGAAGGAGGCTTACCGCGACGGCGCACCGCCGTTGGAGTTAGTCGATGGTGACAAGTTAGTTGAGATGTTCGAGCAGTTAGAATTTGGGCTTCGCCCGATCAAGAGCTACGAAGTCGACGTAGGGTTTTTTCAAGCGTTCGAGACAGAGGCAAATGGTTAGAGGCCAGGGACTCGAATTCAAGAGCCAGCTAGCTAGGGAATCCGATTGATCCAATCAGCGAAAAATGTTGCGAGTACCGCTGTTTGCATAAAACTTTGTACAAATATCCAAAAAGTTGATGGGGCGACGGTGTTTGGATCGCTTTTGCTCTGTAGTTGGTTGACACTCTGACGGGCTATCAAGCAGACTGCGACGCATGTTCGAAACGCTTTTCAGCGGATCGGTAAGGGAATCATCGATGGGGCATTTTCGGAGCCGTTAGGTTTTACCGAAAATGGCTTTCTAAGAATCTCGGGATGATGAGCCATCTAAGCCTTATAGGGTGACGGCAGCTTGCGGGATTTAAGCTTGCGTCGTACGTAGATGCCTTGAAGTAGCAATCGCACCTGTCGATGTCAGCTCACTCCAGATAGTTTTTTACACACGCCGTCCACAATTTAAAACGGAGAATCATCATGGCTTTGTTTGACACCGAGATCGAAGGTACTGTCACTGGTATCGTTGCGGATGGTAGTGGTGTAAAGATGACCGTCAACGGTATCGACGTGCGGTTCGCAGGATCTGCTATGAACAAACTGATAACACCTGCTGGGGAATTAACCATCGGACAACTTTTAGATGCGAGTCCCTTACCAGGACGAGCTGCACAAGGTTTCGAAGGTGGTACGGCGATTGTGAAAGGCAAATTTGATTCGACGACGAAACAGCTAGCGGCATCAGAGATCGCCATTGAGCCTTCAGAGAATGTCATCGTTGGTGGAATTACTAAACTCTTTGATTCCGGAACCCAAGAAATTGAGGTGAATGGAGTACCGACTGCATTAATTCAGGATGCGAGGCTTAAGGCTGCGCCGGTTAGGAATGAGTTTGGTTTTGAAGTGAAACCCGAGACCATAACGATCGATATGCCTGCGAGTGTGGAAGGATATTATTCCCAAGGTAAGTTTTACGCATTTGTGTTGGAGGTAGATGGCCCAGCTGCGTTGGTAAGCACCGGTCCGCAAGTGTCGGTGTTGAGGGCGCAAGGGCGATCTCGAAACGGGGGCTACCAATTAAAGGCACGAGGAGCGATTACGACTTCACACGCCACAGTTGGCCAATCGCAGGTGATCGAGATTTATCGCGTCGATGTCATCGGGGGTACGACTGTTGAGACCCGAATTGGTCAAGTAGATGAGAACGTAGTCGCTGGTGGATTCACAAAATGGGAATTCGATGAGCGTATTACCTCCGGTTCGGGAGTACTGGCAAATCCACCGACATTGATTCGAGCTTACAACACGAGTGTCGCAACGCGGGTAGTTTCGGCAGATTTCGAGGTCGAGATTCGCGATTAGTAAAGACCGTTAGCCTCAACGACCAACATCGGCAAGAGACTATCGTGATCAAGCTCTCGTAGGGTGTGGTGAAGCGGTCGACCCATCATTCTCCTCAACACCTTCACCCAACGAACACCTTTAAAAACTCAACCCGGTTCACCCCTCGACCGGGCAACCCACCATTTTGGTCGCTGGTATCCACCTGTCCTGGGCTGTTACTCTCAACCGCAATGGTGCTCCCGCCCCAACTCTGCCCTGTAAGTAGCGAATCTAATCATCGAGAGGCGTTGTGAACGTGATCTTCCGCCGAAAACTCTGCCGTAATTATGAAAAAGTTGATGGGTTTAAGAAGGGCGGTTCGCCTTTTATAAAGGACAGGTTGGCACATTGTCACAATCTGCTTTCGAAAACTTCCGCGCGGGAGCGAACCATGAATAAGTCTTCGCGATTGCTTCAGACTCCATAAACTACTCGTGCGCATTCGGGAATAAACTAACTTACGAACTGCTTTTAGAACTTAACCTTTGGAGAATGTAATGGCTGTATCATTTCGCATTGTGGGTATTTATTGCAACTTGCAACTGTCCGATGCTGAATACGCTGCGCTTGTCGCCAAGAAATCGGAACCAAAAGTTCGCGACGTTATGGACGAACTTTCGCGACTGAATCCTGAATTCCAGTTTAAAGGCGATGATGACATCGCTTCGGTATTCGTTCGAGAGAATTCGACACTGTATTCGGCAAAATTCACAGTACTGACTCCTGGGACCGTTTCAGGATCGGGTCGTGCGATTCCCGTAGATACGTACAGCCTGGTGGATAGCTTCGATAACACGAATACACGCGTCTATCATGAGTTCCAGTATTACATCAAACGACCTCTAGCCACAGGTGGTTTTCAGGATGTCAGTGGAGCAGGCAGTTTCATTCCGTTTGGCAGTTCATCAAGTGAGACAATTCAAAATGGTGATCAGATCATTTGGAGGATGGTATCTATCGTATTACCCGATACGGGTTCGCATCCACTGCGAGAACGCATGAAGATGCGAATGGCAGGTTTGCGAATGGCGAACGTGTAAACCTGTTCAGTATATTGGACGAGATAGGGTAAGGCTGCCCGTTTCCGGGCACCCTCCGCGCACCACCACAGCATGCGGGGCTTTACCGGGCGGTTCAATGAAGATGAGCAAACTCGGCCCCTAAGGTCTTGATACTCAAAACTCCTATTTCAGCGAACCAAACTTTCGTCACGCCAACGCCGCTTGTGATCGCCTTGGCCCCGTGGCAAGGGCCCATGCGATTCTTGCCGTGCCGTATCCGCCTGTCTGTACGGCGCTTTCGATCGTCGGAAGTTGCCTTTACCGAGTGATTGTTCTCTTGAAGTTGCCATTTGGGATACTAATATCCCAGATCTTCCTGTCTCACACAGGGAACTGGTCCAATGTGGACAGCACCCCAATAACTCAATGCCCATGACGGGTGTACCAAAATGTTGGACCGAAGCCCCCGACGGTCCGTTTCGAACTACAGAGACCGTGTATGCGGGGGGCGTCAACATGGTCGTTCGGCTTTCAAATAATTGGATTACAGTTCATGCAGGAATTAGACGTATCTTTTCGCTCAATGCTACGCGAAGCGGTTGCTTCACCACTGTCGTTGAATGCTGAGGCAAAGGTCTTGCTGCTGTCCTGCATCGACTACCGTTACCCGCAACGTATTTCTGAGACGATGGAAGAAGAGGGACATAGCGGGCGTTACTATCACCTCGCAATGGCTGGCGCTTCTCACGCCGGCAACTCGGCGGCGCACGGCGGCGTCTGGCACAACACGCTCTTTGACCACCTCGTTTTCGCCGTTGACGAGGCTAAGGTAGCAGGTGTTGTGATCATCGATCACTTGGATTGCAAAGCATTTCACCTCTACGAAGGCGTGCCCGTCGGTGATCTCGAGGCGGAACGTGAAAGGCACGTTGACGTTGCCAACGGATTGGTTCAAGAGATTGTGGAGCGTTTTCCAAAGCTCAGAGGCAATGTCAAAGTGCTCTTGCTCCCAAAAGAGTCAAAACCTGACACGATTGCTGAGGGGTAATATCAGGCTAGCGCATCGCGAAAAGCCGAAATTGGGTAAGGAAGCCCGTTGCCGGGCCTCCTCCCCGCACCACCACGTCATGCGGGTCCGCACCGGGAGGTTCAAACTCCCCCTATGGAATCCGTTATGCAAAAGGAAACACTTCCAGCAAAGGCGGCTTTGCCGGAAACTTTAAACTAGGGCGTATCCGCTCGTTCCGAATCCCCCTCCCACCACTTGCCGAGCAAGCCGCGATTGTGGTGCGAGCGGAGTCGCTGATGGCGACCTGCCGGGCGTTGGAAGCAGAGATCGAGCAAACACGCACACATGCCGCCCATCTCCTCCAAGCCCTCCTCAGAGAAGCCTTTGCCCCCGCGTCCACTTGAAAACACTAAAGGATTATGAATCGCCTTTTGGCACGCAAACCGAGAGCATACATCGACATCCTCGGATTAGTACTTATTTTGAATAACATGAACAAACCACCGTCGCGATCGTCGCGTGGGAGATCGGATTTGACGATCCTATAGTGCCATCCCAAAGAGCCCATCGAAGCTTTTGCGCATATCGATCGTTTCGGTATAAAGATAGATTTGGACGGAGGGGATCAGAGCCAGCAACGCTTACGAGACTTGTTCGAGAATATCAACGAGCGAAGGGGCCGAACTGAGCGACAGATCGGTTTGAATTCTTGAATTGAGCGATGCGACTCGCCCAGCGTTGAGCAATCTCTTCATGATGTTGTCTCGGCACAATGAACTCTCAGCGATGGAATTGGAGGTCGGACGTGTGTTGCCAAGCCTACCTCTCAGATCAATGCCGGAAAGTTGCGAATTGCTGGGTGATGTTACGCTCACTGATATTTCATCTTGTCCCAACGCTTCCCCGGGGCAAATGACCGCAACCGAACGCTCGGAAATGCGATCGATGGTGCAGTCCGAAGCCTATCGTCATCTAAGCATCGGATCGATCGTTCGATTGGCCATGCGCATGGGAAACGTCTACGCTTGCTCCTCGACTTGGTACCGAACGATTCAAAGCGGAAACAGGATTTGACCACGTAAGCGCATCCATCTACCGATGCCGCTCTTCGGCTTGCGAGCCACGAAGCCGAACGAGTGTTGGCATGTTGACACGACGATAGTACGCTTGCTCGACGGAAGTCGCGTTTACGATCACGCAGTTCTGGACAATTTCTCCCGCCGCATTCTCACATGGAGATTGAATCACATTTTCAAAACAGGTAGGGCAGCCGAACTCCCCAGGGATGCAGCGAAGGGATTTCCCCAAGGCACAGTGCCCGGTGCGGTCATGGATTCGGATGTTGAAAACGTGAATGGCACGGTAAGCGAGCTTGTTTCTGACGGCACAATCAAACGTATCCTAGCTCAAATCGATATTGTGGAATCAAACAGCATAATCGAAGCCTGGTGGCGTCAGCTAAAGCACTAATGGTTGTACTTGAACGAACTCGAGAGCCACAAATTCGGTTCGCAAGTTACTTTCTTTCTACGTCGAGGCGCACAACTCGGTCGTTACCCATTTTGCTTTTCAAGGGCAGACAACCGACGAGATGTACTTCGGGACGGGAGCAAATGTCCCGTACGACCTCAAGGACAAGCGAGCAAAAGCGCGAGCTTTGCGGTTAGCCCATAATCGCGCTCTGTCGTGCGACCGATGCAAAGCGAGAGCAAGCGAGGCCAACTTGCGTCACTCCAAAACAACACGAGCTAAGACAGTCGTATGAGTTTAACGAGCCGCAAAAAGCGGAATGCCACTCGAGCGACTAACTCGATGGATGTCTGATAATCCGTCGCGAGCTAGAAAATCAAGTCAGACCCGACTCGCAATCCCATAGAATCGCCCCAACCGATCACCTATTTGCACCGAAGTGAGTCCAAGTCCATTGATTGCATGAGCTGGATCCTCAGAGCAACTCGCGCCCCGCTATTAATTCTCCTAGTGTCGACGAGTTCTCGAATACATTTTCCAAAATGTCCTGCGTCGCCGACGGGCATCAGTGATTCGGTGTTCAAAGTGATCAGCGCGTTCCCAAAGGACAAAAATCAGCGATTCGTCTTTGAAGTCGAAGCGATCGAACTGTAAACGAATTCTGCATCAATCCCTCCGCTTTGAAGCACAAATCACGGAAATACCAAATAAAAGCGACGGAATATGTATCGGGCGATCCTATTGCCTGAAACAAGGAAAGTAAACTTCCATTCATGTAAAAACCACCCATTCGGCTAAGAGACAATGGGGCCAATGAACCGGATATGCTGCAGGTCTTTCCTTGTTGAATCTATTTCCATTTGTAGTTCGGGATGAAACGTAGCGTTCATCGACTTTAAAAGAGTTTCAAGATTTAGATATGCTTTCTCAAACTTCGCTTTCCCCTCCACGTTTGCTGCGTCTTTAGCAGGTATCAGTTCCGCGAAGGACTCGTTGACCAATATTTTCCGAACCCACTTTGTCACTGTCCTTTGCGAGTCTAGGCTATGAGACTGGTTGGAAACGATCTTCGAAATGATCGCAATTCCTGAGTCGATGCTGAACGACGAGTTTGCCTCGTCCAACTTGAAATCCTTAAGCAAACGAATATTCGCCAGTGATTTGAGAAAAACAGGATCAGCCGATGCGGTCTCCGCCCCAGCCACTTCGACGAATTTGTCGGCTGCTGCGTTTGATTCTTCGAATACAGCCAATCGAAGCAAAGAATTCGCGGCGAACACCTTTACATCATTGCTCGAATCGGATTTGATCGTCCCATAGAGGGAATCAATGATTCTTTGCCTTATGGATTCAAACCCGATATGTATATCCTTTTGAATTGATTCAACCTCATCGGTGAAGGTTTTCTTCCGTACATTCCAGGCTTCGAGTCTTGGTTGGTAGAAATCCAATGCTTGCTTCACGTGGGGATTCGCACTTACCTTACTCAGTCGGATAAGTGCTTTAACATTCGATTCAAATTTCTCAAGTTTGCTGATCCACTCATTGTTTGAAGGAAGCTTTGAAGTAGCCTCTCCTTTTGACTCAATGTATAGAGTTGATAACGAAAATACGCTCTGCTGAGTCGGTGCGTCTTTTTCTGACTCTATGCCAGCGAGCAAGCGCTGAAATACCTTTAGTCGTTCGGCTTGTGCTGGACCAGCCTGAGCAACGACGTCAATGAATTTAAGTAACTCAGCAAGATCGCTTTTTCCGTCAGAAGGATCATCAGCCTGGACCATCTCATCAAACGCTGTCTTGAGTAATCCGCCAACTCCATCTCTCCCGATAAGATCTCCGACCAAAACTTCTACTTCCTGCGCGACCAATCTACCAATAGGCGGGGTGTCGCTGCTCTGACCGAAGCAGATGGTCGATGGGACAATCATTCCAAGTGCGGCAAGCAAGCCGAGTGTGGCTCGTGACATGATGGACTTTCTTGGTTTGGTGAGGGAATGCAAAAACAAAATGACAAAAAACCCCATGGAGCTCGCGAGAAATAGTAGTTGACACCACTCACGAAAGCAAGAAACTTCCAAAAATATTGGTTCGTCTTGAGCGCATCTAGAACCGCGTTATGAGCTGGGAGTAGTTTAGCTTCTCAACCACATCACCTGGCTGAAAAAAACAACCGACATCCAATCCTTCGGCTCCCAATACGCCGTCCCTAAGAGGAGTCATGGCATCAGCAAGGGGATCTTTTAGAGGTGACGTCTTGTCGAATATGGCGGGGAGAACCAAATGGTGCATACGGGTTCCCTCTACGCGAGTAACCACCGTTGCGGTCCAGCCGTTTGAAGGGCTTCCAGAAGAGTTGATGTAATTAATGTAGTATTTCGAATCAGAAGGATCATGTTTAATGTTCACCGGGATGCTCTCTGGAGCTTTCCCTGGCTCGATCAATACATATTCAAAATTACTAACTGGACGCGGGACGACAAACTTGCATGATTGAAATGGGAGGGTAAATATCTTATCACCAGGTCGTACAGGAATGCGACCTACGTAGAACTCCAGCAAGCTAGAAGGCTCCAAAAAGTACCAATGGTCGTTACCACGCAGTAATACGACGCAATTGTCCTTCAGATACCGATCTGGAATGACTTTAGCCTCTACTGCAGTAACAACCACAGACGTCAACTTGCGGAACTGGGCAACTTGTGGCTCTTGGAGGACTTCAGGGAGACTCACGGGATTATCAGTCAAGGTAATCGTGACCGAATTTGCCAGCCATGGAGTTATCTTGGCCGTTGAAGCGGCCAATGATTTGCTGTTGGCGCCGGCCTCCCGCCACTTTGATTGAATCAGTGAACAACCGGATTGAGCGATGACTGTTAAGAAACAGATACCGAGCATCATTGTTTTTGCATACATGTACAACAACTCCATTTGTTGATCGACACTACTAGGTTCTACGGTAAGCCCATGTGTCTCTCAATAGACCTGAGGGAATTGAAAGTCCTAGTGCTTTAATCACGGCCGCAAATTGGCAGGCGTAAAGTGTTTTATCGTCCCCGTCTAAACCACCAAAACAGAGGCCAACAACCAAGAATCGTTCTTTATTGGTTTTGAGGTCGACGATGGGTGCAACCAGAACGCTTCCGCTATCTCCCCCAAGTGTAAACTGACTGCTTCCGTTTCGTCGCGCTCGGATCACCTTTCCAATAGACGACCCGTCTAATACTACCGATGTATCCTCTGGGTTTTCGATAAATCCCTCAAGGCGTTCTTTGGTTCTTGCTCCAAACTTGAACACTTTCTTAAGGGCGTCGCTTCGATTCGAATTGCTATGAGAATTGCGAAGATAAGTCCGCGCATAGAGAAAGGATTCCTCCTTAAAGTCATGCACCAGGTTGTAAACAAAAGATCGTTTGTTGTTAAGGGCAAGAAGTGTGGCATCTACATAAAATTTCTCGTTGTTCAATTCCCCGGTAATATTCTTTTCGATCTTCTTTCCCGCTACCACGACTCCGATATCCCAGATCGAAACATCGGATGCACTTGGCTTGAGAGCTGGCTGAACCATCGTGCCATCGGCGAAGTGAGCGTTGGCCAGACCAAAGGATTTTGTTCCGGCGCTGTCCTTAAAGGCAATGCCAAAAGTACCCCAGTTACCTTTGTTCGATTCGACCGTTGGTAAACCACCGATAACCTCTGTCGAAGCTAGTTTCGTTGCAGGGCTTGAAGTTATGTCGACCAGCTCCTTAGAAGCTTTGATTCGAACTAATCCAGACTTTGGAATAATGGAAGATGTTAGAGTCGTCGCAGCAGTTTTGTACGGTCGAGTCTCGACAACTTTGGTGAGAACATCATCGACACATTCTGGGACACAATACGTAGCACTTTTCGCCATCTTTTTCTTGGGGCCTCCCGATGGCCATTTGGTGAGATTGCGATCAGAAACTTTGAAGGGGACATGGACCTCGATCACGTATCGAAGGGGAGAGACGATGTTTCCAAACTTCTTTCGGAGAGCGACAGTGCAGCTTGCATTTTGACCAAAGTACCCCGCTTCGATCCAGCGAGTTACTTTTTGCATCGCTTTTGATGCTTGAGCGTACTGATCATCTAACTCTTTTTGGCGCAATTGAAACTCGGACTCCATCTCGTCTCGACTAACGACGCGCTCTACAACATTTGTTCTTCGGTTTACAAGCCGAAATTCTTTTTCGGGGAGGCCATAGAGAAGTTCAGCAGCCAAACTTCCTCGAGGAGATGCTTTTGACGATTTCGCAGTCACTCTTTTTTTGTTTACTTCAACGGATTTCTTCTGATTCGGCGCCGACTTCTTGGGGACAGTTTTCTTTGCCAGGTCTGTCTCGGATGTCGAACCTTTACGGATTGATTTCTTCTTAGTGGCCTTCTTATTAGCCACTGGCCGAACCTTCACATGTACATTGGTCGCTACCGGGGAGGTGTCATCGGTAGTGCGTTTACGAGCACGAGGCATTGTTAAATTTCCTAGAAGGCATCAACCCAAACCCACTTACAGTCTTTATGGTAGCCATATTCTATTCAGTGTTTTCAGGTCCAACCACTAGTTTCTTGTTGTGCTGACAGCCTAAAAACTCAACTCCCACCAAGAAATTGCGTATCGGACAGAATTGATGACCGTCTGCGGTAGCCCTTCCGATTAAGAACTACCGCTCGTGATTACGAAATGTGTCCTGCTCCAACGTCGTTACGCGGAACGTAGTTCCCATAAGTCATCGTTGGATTTCGCGGGATTCTTGAGAATCCTGAAATATTTCTTCTATTTGGCAGTCAAGACCACACTGTGTGATGCAAAACTGATACTGATTGACCCAATCGTTCATTTCGATCTCCCAGTTCGGGTTTCCGTAGGAAAACTCGCGAACGGCGATCGTCCTATTTTGTTGAATGAAAAGCGTTTCATCGACCAACGCCTTTGCGTCTGATTTATTTACCTTGAGAAATCCACCTAGGCTTTTTTCTCCAAGAGCCGTAGTGATGTCCTCAATGGTAGTGTCATCGATTGTTGCACCAATTTTCTCCAGGTAGCCCTTGTCATTGAATTGATACCCCCCCTTATCGCCAGTCAAATCCAAAGTTCCGGCCAGAGGACGGGGAATGTGAATCATGAAAAATTGGTCTGAGTAAACAGGTTCAAGGGATACATTGTAGATGCGATTTCCTGTTCCCGCGACTTGTCCTGTCTTTCGATCAATAAAAATGGTCTCTTGGATCTCTCCTCGGATACCCGACTCGACCTTAAATTTGCAGGGGACACCTTTTGTGGCCCTAGGCAAACAGATGGCTGAAAACTTTCCATCCGATGAGCGAAATATTGGTCTCGTTTTAATGGAGGTACATCCGGATGAAGCGATGACAACCGCAGCATATGCCAAGGCGCAAAGCGTTGCTATTTGGAATTTCATCGTTGTTGCCCTTAAATTACTTTGCGTATGAAGTAGACGACTGGCAGTCTTTGGGGGCGCACAGATTGATGTACTGAGCGACGAATGATTCGATGTCACTTTGGCTGCACCGATTGACTGGAAATCGTTGAATTGCGATCGTGCGTTCCACTTTTGTAAGGTTGTTTTCTGATCCCGTGTCCGTCTTCACTCCGAATGCCGTAAGTGCTGCAGCAGCAAGTGCTGCAGAGTTTAGGATTGTTTCGTCAAGAGCTTTGTAATTAATCGATCTAATGACTCCCATTCCTTCGCGGTCGTAGACGATTGCAAACGAGCCTAGACCCGAAGCAGGTCTCTTGGGATCGATCATCACCATTTTGTTTACGCTGACTTCGCGGATATCGGCAGAACGCGATGTCGCAGAGGGAATATGAACCAGTTTCTTGGGTGAAGTGCCAATCTCTTCAATTTTCCAATAGTCAGTCTGCAAGATCTTGACTTCAATGTGCGTTGGCACTTGAACCATCGCTGGAACGCCATGAACACAGCGGTCAGGATCCTCGCACATATTTCCTTTTGCGTCGACCTTCATAAAGGTTGTTTTTACCGTGCTACACCCAGAAAGAAGAGTGCACAGTATCAAAGCGGTCAGGTGTTTTCGCATGAGAGTGAACTTTCAGAATCTAATGCAGATGATGCGAGCATAGTTGGGGCGCCGCCTATGAGGTGAAGGGCGGTGGACCTGTCTTAGGAGTTTTCGGCAAATCGAGAGTAATCTGTTTATCCGTTTTGTTCGGTAATTGTCGGAAAGATAGTCGGGCTGGTTATAAGGCATTCTGTACGATTTCCTCAGACGCTACTCCTCTTTCAGGTCGCTAATGCGCACGACGCTTGTATTTCCAGTCACGAAAAATATAAAAAGTTAAAAATGGTTTCTGAGGCGTTTCTGAGGGATGTTTCGCTTGATTGTTAGGTTGGGGGGATGGAATTAGAGGGTTTCGTGGGGTTCGTTGTTGTTATGTTTTGTTTCGGTGAGTAGAACACAGAAGCATTCGGCATTTTAGAGTGGGCTGTGTTCAACCGGTTTCAGTCTCGAAAACAACGCTCTAACGCCTCCGTTTCGGGCCTGCAAACGCCTGCCTGGCGTACGCACTAAGACGTTTATGTCTCGTTTTCGCCCTTGTTGCTCCTCCTATGAACCTTAATCGTCGCCAATTTATTGGTAGTTGGGAGCGCAGGGATTACCGCTTCTGGAATCGCTCCTCAGCTCGAATCCTCTACCTCAATTCCAAAAGATCCCTAAGCGTCCGTTCTTTTGGGAATGTATTAACCTTGACAGTGAGAAGAATTGCTCAAAATATTCCAGTTGCAGCGAAGAGGTAAGATCGTTGTGAATAAACGATGAAGCCAGATAAGACGAACATCTGCTCACGTTCTAGTCATGCAAATGGATATATTTTACTTTTTTTGCGGTGATTCTAATTCACCCCCACGTGGAGGGGATGGGGCGTCATTCAGTAAGTTGGTGAGAGTGTAGAGGCCCTCCGAGATCGGGGCTAGCTTCCTTCGTTTGTCCTTTGGCTTTGCTTTTTCATCCGCTTCGTCCAGGAGTTCCTTCCATGACGCGTCGTACGCTGTGCGTTGGTTCGGTAGCAACTTCCAATTCAGCGGAGGGACGACCAAGTTGTCATTTTCCCTGAATCTTAAAGTGACTTCGTATAAGGCTGGATTATCGTTTTTGTTGTTCAGCCGGTTCCTTAGCAGTTTGAGTTCGAATTCTCCTCGCTCCTTTTGCGAGGAATCACGCACGTTGTTGGCAGCGAAAATAGGTCCAAGCGACGCATATTTAAAACCATTTGAGTTCTGCATGGTTCTATCGTCCACTTCACTGGTGTGATCCGATTCTGGAACATGCTCGATGCGGATGAGGATGAATTTCTCGCATCCTTTCTCTCGATTCAACGCGTCATTATTCAATGCGTCAATAACCTCGATTGCTGAAAGAAGCCCATCGTTATCTGCATAGCCGCCGTCGACGATGTGTCCAAGATTGATTTTCGCGTGAGGTGATGGGCGAGACGCGGGGCTGATGTAGGGAAACGTTGCGGAAAGCCGAACGGCAGTGGTTATCGGAATGTCCACTTTTCCATTGGATAGTTCCAGGAAGTTTTTGGGTTTCGACTGCGAGTCTGTATTGTCTTCCGCTTTCGACGAGCGCAATTCAGGGTGAGTAGAGAACAACACGCGGCGGCCGGATTCCGTCTCCGTCGCGTTAAAAATGACGTAGGGCATCAGGCCTTGAGCGGCGTCCTTATGCCATTCCATCAATGTTGGGCCGACTTCGTTAAGTTCACTATCGAGTCGGACTTTCCATAATGACTCTTGAACGTCTCCGCGATCCACGGTAATCCAACGATTGAAAGCGAATCGCACTGTATCAGGATATGTCAGACCCCAGAAAAGGGATTCAAGCGTAGACGTTGACGACCGTCGGCGTATCGATTTAAAGCCCTTTTGATACTTGTCATTGAGGAGCTCTTCCCCTTTTTGACTCGATGAATTCTTTGAGCTCGCCGAATCGTCGGTATTGTAAGCGACAAGGGGTTTGAAATGGTCCAAGTAGAACATCGTCCCGACCGACCCTCCCGAGACAGCGCTGATCAAGTAGAGCGAATCCTCAAACTTGCTGCCAAATCTCTCATGTAAGCCGGCAAGTACCGTCCCTGTCCATGCTGCTGCATGGATTCCTCCACCGGGAGCAACGACGATGATTTTGTAAGGTGGCGTCTTCGTTGCTTCGCTCTGCTTAGGATCCCTTTCGGGAGTCCCGTCGGCGGCGGATTGCTTGAGAAATGAGGCGGTATTTTCCTCCGTGGCGGGGATGGTTTTAAAATGGTGTTGGTAGGGGAGTGCTAATTGGACAAAGAAGAGTCCAGACACAAAGATAATAATCGCGGGAATGCGGTATCGGTCAAAGTAGAAGGCAATCACCGAAAACGCGGTCTCCCAGATAACAAGAATGAGTACAAGGTAGAACGCAGGGCTATAGGCGTGTTCGGAATCGATGGTCTTCGTATACGTATTCCAAAATACACCCAGGTAAATACCCAGGATTGCTATTCCCCAAAGGAACACTTCGTGGTGATTTTTCCAGAACGCGGTGCGTATCGAATCCTTTGCTTTAAATTTTCCTTTAAGACTCAGGTTTGAAATCGTAGAGACTGGGTGGTGCTTGAAATACTTCGCATGCTCTTGGGAGTCTTCGAATATCGAATGAATAATGGCAATCGCATGGAGAATGACGTAGTAAGTCAAAAGTCCGATCGCGAATCCGTAGATCGTGGTTGGAAAGCTCGCAACCGGCTCGTCGCTTGTGAGCCACTCAGACACGGCTGAATCTGCTTTGTTCTCAAGGCTCTGTAATGTGCAGGTGATCGGCAGGGTTAGTCCCGCAACCAGGAGGATTAGAGTAGGAATAACCTCCCATCGCCAGAATGGGGCTGGGGGTTCACACCCCCGCGGCTTGCTGATTTCGCTAAGCGTTTTAAAGATCAAGCTTTTTTTGATACGTTTGTCACGCAACCAATTACTGCCTATTTCCAGTATTGTCGCGGTTTGGATCATCGCTGTTGTCGCAGCGATCATGCAAATGAACACTAGTGTTGCGACTTGCTGCGTCGATGACGCGACTAAGGCAGTACTGCAAAATTTTGGAGCAAGGTACAACCCCATAGGGGCTAATAAAATAAGGGAGCCAAGGAGTAATAACGGAAACCTGATATACCAAAGCGTTCGAATGTTTCTGAGGATACGGTCTGCACGAACGGCTGTAAGCTGACTAGGTGAAAGAGGCATTGGACTGGTAAGCAATCTTCCTGGTTGGATAAGTTGTGCTGTTGCGATAGAGGGTGTGATTGAATATCACATTTTGTATTCAGAGAACCAGAAGCCATGATAGTTCGCCACGATTTGTATGCAAATATTTATATCGGGTATTTTTTATTCGGGGGAGGTCGGTATTCGGAAAACCTGTGTCGAATGACAGGTGACACGAGCGTTCTCAGTGGAGGGGGCAAGTTAGCGGCTGCAACCCAATGTCCGAAATGGGTCGGAAATCCTTGCGTTTTTCAAGGTTTTGCTCGGCCCGGTATTTATGGGCGTTGCGCAAGAAGATCCTGAAGAGGGTTCTCGATTCACTCTGAGATTGATGTCTTAGTGTCGCTAATGCGCACGAAGTTTATGATTCCCTTCACAAAAAATATAAAAAGTTAAAAATAGTTTCTGAGGCGTGGCTGAGAGATGTTTTGCTTGATTGTTAGGTTGGGGGGTTTGAGAAAATTAGAGGGTTTCGCGGGGTTCGTTGTTGTTATGTCTCGTTTCGGTGAGTAGAACAGAGAAGCATTCGGCATTTTAGAGTGGGCTGAGTTCGACCGGTTTGAGACTAGAAAACGCCCGCGAACGCCTCCTTTTCGCCCCTCCAAAAAAACGCCCTCCTGATCCTTTTCCATCTGTACGCACTCAACGTTTAAATCTCGTTTTCTCCTTTGTTGCCCCTCCTATGAACCTTAATCGTCGCCGATTTATTGGTGGTACCAGCGCCGGAATCACCGCTGCCGGGATCGCCGCTCAACTCGAATCCTCCGCCGCCACTCCCCAAGATCCCTTCGCTCCCCAAGAGCCAGGACAAATCGCGCAGTTCTTCGACAAAGGAAAACAACACGTTCTCCCCTCGTGGGCCTTTTCCCCCTTCATCCAAACCAATGCCGATAACCCAGACCCACTACTCGCGAAACGTCACGCCTCTCCCCTCTGGATCGTTCCGCCGACGGCAAAACCAACGACCCAAAAAACCTGGAACGAACTAACCGGCAGTGCGCTACCAAACAGCCCTGTCGCTCCTTTTGCCGGCGACCCAAATGCTCTTAAACCCTGGAATGATCCTCTTCCAGTCGGGAAAGTCACGCACGGTACCGCCGTCGAATGGAACGGGGACCTTATCGGCGGGAATAAGAAAATAGATGCTAATGGAAAAGATTGGGTGCCAGCTTCGTCCGCTTGGGAAGCGATGGCGGAACGGGTCAAGCCAGATCTTGATGCAGAAGGTGCATTCGAAAGTCCCAATACCTACGGCATCACAGATCCAGGGAACTGGGGCAAGTTCCGCTCCCATGGAGCTCCCCCCGCCGACGCCCCAGTTCAGTGCTACAAGATCCAAGCTTACGAGCAAAGTATCCGTGTGCATGAAAAATTGCTCCCAACCATGTTTTACACGTACCAAGGACGTGTGCCCGGACCAACCTTCCGATTCCGACATGGAATGCCCGCCGTGGTCCGCTTTGAAAACCTTCTGCAAACCGAAATCTCTGTACACCACCACGGGGGACATAACCCTACCCACAGCGACGGTTTCCCCACGTACTACGTACTTCAAGGCGAAGCTCGCGACTACCTCTACCCGAATATCCTGCCACTTCGGTTCCATGAAGAGAATGGCGACCCCAATACTGGACGCAATGAAATCGATTTCGGCGAAGGTCAATCGACGACTTGGTATCACGACCACGCGCTCGATGCGACCGCTTTCAACGTCTCGCACGGTCTGGCTGGTTTCGCTCTCTGGTTCGATGACTTGGAACTGAAACTTATTCGCGAAGGGGTGCTCCCCGGCTATGGGTTGAAACGAGATCAAGCAAATGTAGTGACACGGACGAGCCTTTCTGCACTGGATCCGAACATCCCGGCGGAAAAGACTCAACTCGAAGAGGCATGGAAGCAGGTCGAAGCAGAGTCTACCAACGCTTATTGGGTCCAAAGGCACAAACTGCCAAGGGGGGAACATGAACCCGCTGGGCTTGATCCAGACCTGTTCTACACCGAACCGCAAACTCCGTACTTCAATCCGTACGACTTGCCGTTGGTTCTTCAAGACCGGATCCTTAATACGGAAACCGGGCAGATCGTCTACGACAGCAATGGGCACAACGGGTACATCGGTAACGTGCAACTGATCAACGGTCGACCTTGGCCGACCATCGAAGTCAAACGACGCAAGTATCGTCTACGACTGCTCGATGGTTCCAATGCTCGCATCTATCGCTTGCGATTCCTCGACTCCGATGCATTTCGGCTTGAAGCCAATCCGGATGGGACACTCGAACCGGCTCCGATCACGGATTTGGAATTGGAAGCGAACAGCAAAAAGGTCTTGCGTATCGGCAAGGACAGTTGGCTCTATCCGATGCCGCAAGAGGTCAACGACATCTTGCTAAATATGGCCAATCGTGCCGATGTGATCGTCGACTTTGGAAAGATCTACGATGACTTCATTCGCAAGCATCCTGAACAGGCGGGTAAGAAGGTTGAGATATACCTTGTTAACACCATGCCACAGTTCGACGGCCGTGGGCCGAAAGGTAAGCTTGAGGAAGACGCGGGTGATCCGAACGTATTCCCCTTACCTTTCGTGCTGAACCCTTCGAATCCCGTGGTCATCAATATGTTCAACGCAGGGATTCTGCCTCCAACTCTCTTGGGTGCCGGTCCTCTGGGGCAAATGCGCGAATTGAATAAGCCGATTGGGTTGATCAAGTTCGTCATTGAGAACGATGTCGGTGAGGGAGATGATGCGAGCATCGACGAGACGACCGTACTGCGACCACGCCATGCGATCCCAGATGACGATGTGATGGCCGTGCGTGAGTTTGTCTTCGAGCGTGGCAAGGGAGCTTGGATGGTCAACGCTCGGTTCTACGATCCGACGATCAGCAATGCCAACCCGATCATCGGCATCAAGGGGCAGCCTTTCAAGGTCCCTACAGGCGATCCCAAGGCCACACCCAAGGAAAAACCTTCGCTGACCTATGCCGAAGAGTTGGTGCTGCGAAACGGTGGTGGAGGTTGGTGGCATCCGATCCATATCCATTTAGAAGGTCATCAGTTGGTTGGCTATGAAAAGGATTTCGTCGCTGATGGGGTGGTTGGACCGGACGGAATCTTAGGGGCTCGGGCTCAAGCCGACATGGCGGGATTACCGAAGTGGCCGGAGTTGGCGGGTAAGTACGGCTTTGACACGCTTGCGCCTCCCAACGGTTCGCTTCCTGAGAATATTCAAGTCCTGCGTGACTTGGTCGTAGGTGAGGTGCACATTGCGTCGTTGAAAAAGAATCAGGATGCACTGAAGGAATTCATTACGGCGAATAAGATTGAGCTTAACCCAGCGCAACAAGCTTTTATCGATACTGATTGGACGCAGCCTGCTGTAACTTACAAGCAGGTTCGCGACTGGTACGTATCGCTTTCCGATCCACGCGCTAAAGCTCAGATTGGGCATTGGTCGCTGGAGCAGTACTATGCTCCCGAGATCAACCAAAACCCAGCTTTCAAGATCTTGCTCGAGCGACCTGGTTTTGGTGCATCGTTGATGCCGGTAGTGTTCAAGAAAGAGGGGTTGGGAGCGGCGCTACGCAATATGCCGACGATGGTCAAGTTCATGTGGGATGGGCTTTTTGCGATCCGAACCCAGTGGGCATCGGACTTGGTTGCGAACCACGACACCCAAGCGTTAGGGCCGAACACAGCGGCGCGGATTCGGATGCGATTTAGGACTTGGTCGGGACCATTAGTTTTCCATTGTCACAATGTCGAGCATGAAGACATGCGGATGATGGTGAACTTCGAGCCCACCATGTGCGGAATGGTGGATCAGCGGAACGAACATGATCCCGATATTTACCCCACGGCGCGGACCCATGGTCAGCATGTGACAGATTTGCGAACGAATCCGCATGCGATCGGCGAGATGCCTTGGGAATCTGTCGGCGGTTCGCCTTCGTATCGATGGGAAGAGCGACCGGTTCCGGAGACCCAAGTCGATCGTTCGCGTGATCCTTTGATCCCGCCTAGAGAACCTGCGAAACCAGAGCAGCCTGAATAGCGATGCGCTCGGTTACGACCGGTGGTATAGCCGGTGGCTGGCCGTCGCTGCTGTTCAGTCTTTGATGTTCAATTGCCGAGTGTCAGTCATTGGCCGCTAGCGGGTGGCATTTGTTAGTTGGGCAGAAGAAGGGTGCGTAGGTTGTGGTGAAATCGTTCCATACGTTTTGAATTCCTTGTTGGTAAAGAGACATGATAAGAAATAAGTTCGGGAGTCCGCATGCTGCGCAACCGGTTGCTAAGCGATCGGATTTGTTTGCAGATGTTCGGGTAGAGAATCAGTTTGGAGATGCGTTCCGCTTTCGGACGGATTTGATTCAGAACCGACGGGTGGTGTTGAGTTCGATGTACACCGTATGTCGCGGAAGTTGTCCGACGACGAACGAGACCTTGCAGCGACTGCGAGGGCCGTTGACCAAGCTTTTTGGTAAGCGCGTAACCCTGTTGTCGTTCACCTTGGATCCTGTGACGGACACAGTCGCCGCGTTGCGAGAGTATGCCGACTTGTATGGAGCGTCGGATCGGGCTCGAGGAGATCAGTGCGATTGGTATTTCTTGACCGGGACCGCTGAGAGCATCGAGACGTTGCGCAAGAGTCTGGGGTTTTTCGATTTAGATCAACGCATTGATTCCGATTTGACTCGTCATGCATCGCTGTACTTGATCGGCAACGACGAAGCGAACAGGTGGGGAACGAGTCCATCGAATTTGCGAGATGGTTTGGTATATGAGACTTTTCGAAGGTTGCTTGGGGACACGTCCCGCGAGCGGTTTGGGATCGACATCCGAGGTTAACAACTGGAAGTTTGGAATGATGACGCGACGATTGATCGGTAGTGCACTGTTGTGTGTGGTGATGGGTGGTTCGGCGGTTGCTCAGGTGAGCCCGAAGGATGCGCAGAAAACTGAAGAGGCTGCGCATTTGGTTGGCCATGAGGACGCGGCTTTGCTTCGGCGAATCGCCGGAGGGCTCGAGGAGTGGGATCCACGGAACTTGGAGAGTCCGTATTTGAAGCGGATTCAGACAGAGAGTGGGAAGCGGTGGGAGATTCGCCGGCCGGATCTTTTAGAATTCATTGCCGACCCGGACGCGGCGGTGGTATTGGGGAAAGCGTTATTTTGGGAGATGGCTGCCGGGAGTGATTTCCAGAGGCAGCAAGCAGGCGGCGCTCAGGGGACGGCGTGTGCATCGTGCCATTACCGTTTTGGTGCGGATGCTCGCAACCGCAATACCCAAACAATCGCCTTTCCTGCTTGGAAGAAATTCGCGGAAGATCGGAAGTTACCTGCGCCAACTGATGATTATCGAACACAGCTTCCCCCGTTCACCCAAAGGGCATTGGACTACATACCTAACGGTGGAGAGATCCAGCAAAAGGATTTTTTTTCGGCTCTGGATCCGAAGGCACGCACAAGAGAAACCGCAATCAATGGCTTGTTGTCTCATGAGATCATCGGTTCACAGGGAGTTGTCAGACAGGTATTTCAAAGCATAGGTCCAGATGGCGTTGAGGCGATAAAGCCTCCAGAGGAGACTGCGTACCCACAGGTGCCTGCGATCGGCACTGACATGTTCTTCGTTGGCGACAAGCGTTCGCGTCAGATTACCCAGAGAAACTCTCCATCGGTGATTAACGCGGTGATGAATGATCGTCAGTTTCACGATGGTCGTGCCGAATCGACCTTTAATGGGTTCTCGATCTTCGGCGACTTCGATAAGCGAGTGCCGTTGAAGCGGGCCTTTTTGGACGCGAATAACCAAGCCACAAAGTATGTGCCGGTGTCGGTCGCTATAGTGAAGGCGTCGCTGGGGTCTCAAGCGGTCGGACCGATTGTCAATGAAGTCGAAATGTCGTATCTGGGGCGTTCGTTTCATGACGTGGCTTATAAGCTACTTGATCGACAAGCGTTAAGTGTTCAAGACGTAAGTACGAACGATTCTGTGTTTGGGAAGCATACATGTACGGGCAAGCAAGGATTGTTTCTCAATGGGGAAGAGAATTCGCCATTGAGTTATCGGCAGTTGATACGCAAAGCGTTTCGCAAGGAGTGGTGGGGTAATGAAGCACCACTTACCGAGGGAGCGGAGTTGAAGCAGCGGCTGGCCGAGGAGCGAGCGAAATTCGAGAAGCTGTTTAATGAGCATCGTGAGAAGCTTCTCGCGATTGAACCCGACGTAAAAAAAAATGTAACCAATATTCAAGCTGATCTCAGTGGCAACACGCTTGTTTTCCCCGCCACTGCGATTACGAATGAACTCGTAGCGATTTATGGTAATTCATTGAGTATTGCTGACACAAAAACCAAGTCTGCCTTAAGGTCATTAGTCGATTCCGTTCAGGAATGGAAATTGATCGAAGCGGAGATTCTACCACTGCGCGAGTATGACTTTAGCAAGTATAAAGACACCGAAAGACGTATCGCGTGGCATGAGGAATTTGCGAACCGAACCCGCGAAGTCGGAAGCGAAACACAGGACGTGAAAAATGACTTGATGGTCAACAACTTCAGTTTGTTCTGGGGCTTGTCGATCATGCTCTACGAGTCGACTTTGATTTCGAATGATTCCCCTTTTGACCAGATGCTTCGTGGACATCCTGAGGGTATTGAGAAGGTTTGGGACGAAGTCACGAACGACAACGATGAAGCCATAGCGTTAAACAATAATGCTGTAACCCCTCCGATGCCTACTAACGATAACGAGATTCGCAAGATTCGGCTCGATGAGTCACCGAAATTTAGCGGTGATCCGGTGTTGTCGGCAACGGCGATGTTTCAGCGGGGGATGCGGGTGTTTGTAACCAACTGTAGCGACTGTCATGAAGCCCCGTATTTTACTTCGGTTGGAGAATTGGAATTAACGCCGGAGTTGCCCGATCCAATCGCGAAATTGCATAGCCATTCGCTAGTGCGGCCTGCTTGGGCGGATGCCTTCAAAAAGAAGTTGCTAGAGGAAACTGGCGCCCCGAAGAAACCGAATCTTGGTGTTACGGATGCGGTGCGATCGCTCTTGGGTAATCGAGCCTTCTTTACGGATCTAGAACGGATTACCGTGGTCGAGGAAGCGGTTGCGGAGTTGATGGTGGAGTATATGCAACTTTCTGATCGCATGCCGGTTGCCCTGATTATACCACCGGGGCTTCCTGGTCGATTGGCGCCGCCACGAGAACCAATGATTACTTGGTTTGGAACAAGGCCGCCATTGAGCTTTCAGCCGACGCGTCGTGCTGATGAGAAAAAGAAGTTCGACCCTTACGTATTCTACGACCTTGGTTTTTATGTGCTTGGAGTCTCCGAGCCACGCTACGATTGGGGCGTGTGGGGATTCCCGGGTGCTGAGATTGAGTTGACAGTAAAGTTTGTGAATGCTGTGGCCGAAAAGGAAAAAGCAAATGTTGCGTCAAGAATGGATATAAACGATGACGCTAGGAATGTGTTGCTAAATCAATTAGCAACGCGCGCAGAGGAATTGAGAGGATTTTTAAATGAAGTGTCAGCATCTTCATCTGAAGCAGTAGGTTCGGTTGACGCGCCGATCGTTTCAAAAACGTTTACCGGTCCCGATCTTGGTTCTGCCTATCAATTGAAGCAACCGGGAGTTGAGATCTTTAATTTCCTCGAAAAACAGGAGAAGGCTGTTGCACGAGCTATCAAGGGTGACGACAACGAGATGAAGGCATTCAAAAGAGCAAACGCGAAGGAAGCTACGGAGGCGGTCGCAGTTGATCACACCAACGATCGGAACTACATAGATCCGGCTCACGAACGTAAGGACGTTCATTTCTTTAAGCGCGGTCGACGCATGGTGATGTCCGAGGAATCTTGGGGGCACCGCAAGCCGTTCATCGAAGACAATGAGTTGATGGGATGGGGGGCGTTCAAAACGCCATCGTTGCGAAACGTTGCACTGACGGGGCCTTACATGCATAACGGGCGTTTCCTGACACTTCGTCAGTTGCTTGATTTCTACGAGTTCGATAACCCGGATCTGATCCCCGCTCATGCAATCAATAACCCGGACTTGCACCCTGAAATGGGGCGACTGGGGCTGAACCCGGATGGTCTGATTCTTGGTCAGGGCAAAGTGAACTTGGTCCAAGTTCAAGACTCTGAGGCACTGCTGTTCTTCTTGTTGTGCTTGACGGACGAGCGAGTGAAGTATGAGAAGGCTCCGTTTGATCACCCATCGATTCGAATCGTGAATGGTTTTGATGGAGGGGATCCCGCCAATGAGCATTGGTTTGAAGTGACGGCTGTTGGTGCCGATGGAAGGGGCGATACACCACCTAAGTTCCCAACGGGTGAGTAGGTAAACCCCGTTCCAATGATCGTAAGTTGCATATCTGAATCGTGATATAGTATTCCTTAAATCATTGGCTTAAAATTTGTGTGGGTAGGCGAACTGTTCGACCCACTTGCTAAATTACCTGAGAGCGATCATGAAATACGAACTCTGGGCCGCTTTATTGATCGCTGTTGTCGTTTTCCTTGATGCTGCGTCATTGAAGCGTCGAGGATCAAACGTCGTACCTTCTCTATGGGGTGCCATCTCGCTTTTCGTGGGCATATTCGGTGTGTTCCTTTACTTGGGCAGTCGCTCTCGAGTATTTCTGCCTCAGGCTCAGAAGGCAAGCGTTTCCAAGAAGCGTTCTTCACAGTTGTATCAACGTTCAGCGAATGCACCCTCATCGAGCGCTGAGTCTTCTTCGGAAGAAGACCTGGATTCTGCTGATGCCGACGGTGAATCGACTGGGGCTGCTGAGCCCGATGAGTTCGAGCAACTCCCCGACGTATCGTTTTTGGAAGATCCATTGCTTGTGCGTGCCAAGTTCAACGAAGATGGTAGGCGTGTGAAGCGGTCTTGGATGTTGGAGGTTATACCCGGTTCGGTCGTATGCCAGGATCTGTGGAAAACGATTTCTTTCCCGATCGCTTCAGAGAACCCTCCCAAAGTTCACGAGAATCGAGTCGACCTGTTCTTGCGCGGATCTGAAATCCGTTACCAAATCGAATTCGCTCAACCCGCTGATGCGTTGGCGTTCCAGACTGCCATTGAAAAAATGGTTCTGGAATCAGTCCGTGAAACGCTTGAACCGCACCGTGCCCCTGCCGGAGTCGCACTCCTTGCTCCTGACGCCGTCGACGTGGATTCTACTGAGTGTAGTGAATTGGTCTATAAAGCTCCAAATCCCTTTCAAGCGCGGGTTGGCTTGCAGTTGCTTTCGGCAACCCGCGGAGCGGATACGGTTGTAGACTTTGTGTTGGAATCGAAGGGGGACTCTACGGGGCCGTACTTCGTCGCATCGGGATATCCGATACGATCGCGTGACGATCTACAGCGCGATCAATATCGATTAGCGAGCTACCATGCGGAACTGCTTGGTTTATCGAAAGCAATCTTGATTTCTTTGACCATTTATCTTGTGTTTAACCTTGTGCTACTCGTAATAGCTGGGAATGTTGGTTCGGGGTTCTTGTCCGAGATTTTTTCGGGGTTGGGAGAGTCCTCTATTTTATCGCTGGCTCTTGAGTTGTACGGTCTCTGGCCGATGGTGTTGGCGATTGCATTGGCTACGATTCGTTCACCAAAGTTGATCGGACCCACAGGGTTTGCGTTACTGTGTACGCCATTGGGTATGATCATTGTTACATACCTTTTCTATGCGATCGGAATCGGTTTTTGGGGAATGCCGATAAATAGTACAGGCATGAGTGTGACAGATGTTTTGGTGAATGTCGGAATTTGCTATTACTTTTGCACGTTGGTTCATCGGTGTTGGAAGTTGCGAAGTCTTTCTAAACAACTTTATCCCGCATCTCGAGAAGCATCGGCATCCTTGTGGAGTTCTGTTTCGTATGGGTTGATGGGGGTTTCCTATTTGTGTTCGCTGATTGGGATTGGTTGGCATGCAAACGAAATGAACGACCAAGTTAGATACGCGTCTGAGCCAGGGGTAGACGTGAATCGAGAGGATGCGGCTTTGGCCAAATTGAGTCGTGGAATCGAATTGTTTGATGAAAAGAATCGGGACTTGAACCTTGCGGAGAAGCTGCTTCAGGAGTCGCTTGTTGACTTGCAGGTATTGGGCCAAAGCGAATGGTCACCATTGCGTTGCCGACTCAATTTGATCAGTTGTTTAAATAATCTTGGGCATCTCCGTTTACTACAAGATCGGGAAGATGAAGCGTTTGAGTTGTTCAAGCGGTCTGCTGCTATATCCGATAGTGTTGGTTCTCGTGAGGATTTAACGGAGGTAGCCAAGGGGATTCTTGACTATGCGAGAACGCATCTAGAGTACCTTGAGGAACGGCAATCGTCGAAAGCGGCGAGAAAGAAATTTGAGGAAGCGGAGAAGTTGCGGGTCGCTACGATCATCAAGATGGATCAAGGGAAGACGCGTGAGGCTTTGGACTCGTTACAGAAACTTGCGGAACTGTGGCGGGAAATGCTACCCGGTTCGACTGAAAAAGTTCGCTTGGAGGCGAATAAGCAGCTTGCTGTGGTTCATTTGCAAATGGCGGAATTGCAGCTCCAGGAGAATCAAGTGGAGCTTGGGAAGACTTCGCTAAAGGCTGCTAAGGAGTATCTAGCAGAGGCGTTATCGAAGGGAAATGCAGATCCACTTCTAGAGCACTATTTGGAATCTGCACGCACCATGGATCAAGCCATCGAGGATTTCGAGACACAACAGCGGATCCAAAAGCTGTTTGAGCAGGGACAGAATGCTGAGAGCATCGACCAATGGGTGAAATTCATTGAGGATCGCGACGCTGAAATACGCAAGGGGGATAGAAAGTACTCGGAGGAGGGATTGCGTCGGCATGGGGGACATTTGAGGGATTTAGCTTGGTATCTCCTTCTGTGCGATCCGCGATTCCGCGATCCGGTAAAGGCGCTTGCGCTTGCCGAGCGAGCTTGTTCGCTTGATGCTGAGCGAGTTGATTTTATGTTGGCACTGGCATTGGCTAAGCACCGTAATTCTCAGTGGGAGGAGTGTTTGAATCTGCTAGACAAGATCCAGGTAGTGGCGGGGAAGATTGATGGGATGGCGATATTCTTAAGGGCGCTTAGTCATCATCATCTTCATGCCAAAGATAAGGCCGAGATTGAATTGCAACGCGGGTTGTTATGGACGAAGGAGATACTGATACGGGCCGCAGAAGATCCGGCGGTTCGGATTTATTTGGAGACGTTTCAAAAAGATATTGAATCGCTTAGGGATGAGGCGATTCAGAAGATTCAGCAAAAGCCGGATGTGTAGGGGTTGGTGGTGCTTAAGTTGTTTGTGTGATTGGGTT
>Ga0255132_1000155_pt1 | contig 26040 bp, 42 predicted proteins | sample Law_Law_RepA_8d_FD_188551 | JGI IMG/M metagenome (GOLD analysis project Ga0255132, IMG submission 188551) | Freshwater microbial communities from St. Lawrence River, New York, United States - Law_Law_RepA_8d | ecosystem: Environmental > Aquatic > Freshwater > River | place: USA: New York...
GCAATGAGCGTGGCGAACTCGCCCCAATACCCACGTTGCCGGAGGCGTCAAGGCGCATCCGTTCGGTGGGTGTTGCCGAGTTTGTTCCGTTGCCGAAGATAAGGTTGCCGCTACCATCGTTGTAGATTCGGCTGTCAAGGCCGCCAGCAGGAACTGTTAGCAACAATTCAGGCGAAGCCGCTGTTACTTGCAAGCGCCCTTGAACAAGAGTCTCACCAACAACGTCCAGCGTTGCAGAAGGCGAAGTCGTCCCGATACCCATGCTACCTGCGCTGGTTATGCGGACTTTTTCTGTTGCCGCTGCACCTGCCGCCGCTGTCCAGAAAGCCAACGCTCCACTGGTCGCAGCAGAAGCTGTGTCAGCAACAGAGCGAATGCGGCTTACTGCTTGCGCCCCAACACCGCTGGTGTCGTTTGAGTAAAAGTCCAATGTTGCAACAATATCGCCAGCAGCCCATGACACCTTACTTTGTGTGTCCCGAATGTTGAGGGTTGGAGTAGTGCCAGCCACATCAAGGTTGCCAACAGGCGAACTCGTCCCAATACCCACGTTGCCTGCGCTCGTGATGCGCATGGCTTCGGCGCTGGTGGGTGAAAACGTAAAGTAAGAACTGCCTGCGGTCGAAATAAAGTCTGTTCGGTTGGCGCTAGCTGCTCCATCCCCATAGTTGCGGATGTAAAAGTTATTACCCTGCCCTTGCAGATAAAGAGACGCAATCGAATTCGCTCCGGTGTTTTGGTTGCTTACTCGCAAACTTACTTCACTGTCAGCACTTTCCACTACATCCAGCCTATAAGCGGGCGAACTCGTCCCAATACCCACGTTACCGCCCGTGATGCGCATGGCTTCCGTAAACGTGGAGGAGCCGTAAGCCGCGTTTGTGTTGCTACCAAACCGTAACGGCCCAAAAGCAGAAAACCTAACCCCGGAACTGCTGCTAGGGTCATAATCAATAAACCCGTAACTGCCTGTATTGCTAAACATCAAGCCAGTAGTTGCTCCAGAACCACCAGACGAATGTACAGAATAACCAGCTTTGGTTGTAGATACAGAAGTATTTACGGAGGCGTTAAGTGAAGTACTCGTCCCAATACCCACGTCACCAGCAAAGTAGTTGTCAGCAGTGCCGCTGGCATAGATGTTCCACTTGTTGGTGCCGCTGGTGACAAGGGAGGTGATGCCGTAGTTGTTTGTGCCTTGGGTTTGGTCAACGATGTAGAGACCGTGCAGGTTGGTGATGGTAGAGCCAGCGCCTTTTACTGGGTCTGCTGCGAAAAACGAAGCGGCTTGCGAAACAGTAAACACCTCTGCTGCGGTGCCCAATTGAGCAGAGAAAGCGCGGATATTGGCAGTTGCCGCAGAAGTCCCTGTTGGGTACGAGTAAACCCCCGTTTGATTTGGCCCCGACAAGGCGTATCCACGAGCGTAAAGCGCAATTGTGCTGTTAGGACCAGTGCCCACACCCATATACCCGTTCACCGTCACAGTGTTGGTAGAGGCATATCCAAGGGTTGTGTTGCCGTTTGCAATCAGCGTTGTAAATGTGCCAGCGGCAGGTGTTGTAGCGCCAACAGTACCGTTGATGTTGATCGATGCGGTACCTGTCAAGTTGGTCACTGTACCGCTTGATGGTGTACCAAGTGCGCCGTTAAACAACACAGGAGCACCAGCAGAACCTACGTTGACTGCCAAGGCCGTAGCAACACCAGTACCTAAACCAGCCACACCAGTGGAGATAGGCAAGCCTGTAGCGTTCGTCAACGTAACACTGGTTGGTGTACCCAACACAGGTGTCACCAGCGTTGGTGAAGTAGACATCACTACGTTGCCAGTACCAGTGATTGCGTTACTAACCAAACCCTTAGAGCCGTTAGTAAACACTGCTTGGTTGGCAGTCAGTGAAGACAAGACAGGTTGTGCTGTGAAAGTGGTAACGCCTGTAACAGCCAATGTGCCACCAATAGAAGCATTACCAGCCAAATACAGGTCTTTGAATTTCAGCGAACTACTACCAATGTCAACGGTGTTTGTTGTCTTAGGTGTAACAGTGGATGAGCCAACAACAACATCCTGTGTCGGACCCAACACCGAGATGGGAGCACCCTCACCAGTAGTACCGTCATGGTTGTGACCTGTACTGGCGTTAAAGGCTGCTTGAATGCCATCAAATTCGTTGTCGAGATCAGCAGCGGCGATTACATTTCCGTCAGAAATGTTGTTACTTGTATCGACTCGTGTATATCCTGCCATAATAGTTCCTGTCTAATGTGTGTAGTTATAACCGAAACATCAAAGCTGTAAAGCTTTAACGCCTGTCATGTGTTGCAAATTCCAAAGTTGCTGCGTCCAAACTGAACGGAGGGTTTTGACCATCCGACACAAACTGCAGCGACACGCTAAAAGCCGACCCAATCACTTGAGTCTCAAACTGCTTTACCAACTTACTTCCAAACACTGTGGTGCCATATCTAGCACCAGAGCTACCATAGAAACCTACAGTGCCTGCTTCGTTAGACAGCTCAATAGTGTCAGGCTGAATGCTGCCTTGTGTGTCAAAGTCAAGCTTCAAGTTGACAGAGGTGGTGACACCCCCTTGAGGGTCTGTGTAGAGGAATAGTTTGTAGAACGTTTTACGAATACGTGGATCATTGATTGAAACAAAAGGTGTAGCAAATGAAGCAATGATGTTTGTTCCATCAAAGCTGTTACCACTTTCCATCTCATAGATGTAGCCATCATCGTGAGCAAACACCAATGTCTCTGTTTGGTTTTCATAGTCACCATCAGCAACATAGGCTTTGATACCCAATGTCTCAGCCCACGACATAGTGCTGGTGTTGTCACCAACCATCTGTGTACCCAAGACACCTTTAGCGTTCGCTGTAGAAGCACCAGTAGCGTTGTAACCAAAGATGCGGTATTGCGACTTCTGCTTAATAACACAGCTGGCGAAGCTACTACTAGAAGCAATGATACTGGTCATCTCGTTCTGAATAGGCTTAGACACTACACCCAAGTTGAAGTCACCAACACGGTCTGTAGCGCTAAACAAACGCAAACCTTCAGGACCAAGGAAGATGACATCGCCACCAATTTCCTGAATAGTATCAGGAGCAACACAGCCAACATTCTTTGTCACAGGCTGCAACACGAAGTCCTGCAAAGTGTTACCGACAAGTTGATTGATGGTTTTGTCTGTGAAGATGATGAGAGCTTCACGGAAAGGAATGATACCTGTGATGAGTCCACCAACGTTAATGACACCAGAGCCGTTAGCAGCACTGAAGTCAGAGTCAGTATAAGGTGACGTAAATGTCAAAGTTTCGCCTTTAGCGAAGAACATTTGATTTTTATGGTAAGCAACAAAGCTTGCAGCAACCACATCAGCCGGGGCAGCTGTAAGCTCAGTGAAGGTTGTACCGTCCCAACTGAATGGTGTGTTAGTACCATCAACAGCCATAACCTTATCTGTACCAGCCAATCTATACTTTGAAAAGCGCAGTTTGAGGCCAGCGCTTCTATCACACGACAACATAGTGATGGCTGCATTATCCGCAGGACTAGATGCCAACGAAGGATATATGGACAACGCAGCAGCACCAGATGTAACTGTGGCGGGTGCAATCAATGTATACACCTTCTCAACACCAGCGATGGAGAAGGTGTCACCAACCTGTGGTGTACCTGTCAAACCATCAACGTTCAATGTAGAACCTGTCTGAGAACCACCATTGACCAACACTGTGCCGTATGAAGGCTTAGATACTTTGGTGTGTGCAGAGCCTGTGGTTGAATAGATGTCAGAGTTACGATAGGACAACACTGTCTCGTTCCAAGCAACAATACCTTTGATAGTGCCTGTGTGACTCGTGAAGGTGACAGCAGCTTTATCGGCTGGGCTAGATGCCAGCGATGTTGTCAACGTCAGTGTTGCTTGCTTGTATGTATCGTTAAACGACACACCTGCTGTAGCTATAGTGTATGTACCAGTGACACCAGCAATGGTGAATGTAGAGCCTGCAACAGGGGCAGTATAAATGTTAGCAAGCACCAGCGTTGTACCAGTCTGTCCAGACCCCTGTACCTTTGGTTCACCATAGGCAGGAACAAACGAGCTTGAATACTTGTCGTAGCCTTCAATGCGCTTATAGCCACCATCAGTCGATGGCTCAAAGTTCTTCAGCAGACGAGCGCTACCGGGTGCCTGTGTACCGTGTTGCAACGGAGACAAGTTGGAAATGAGTCCACCACGGAACTCAAACGGATAGGTCTGAAGTCCATCAGCCATTAGCGCACCCGATCACCAAAAGCAGAGCTACCACTACCAGATTGGATGATGGCAGTAGAGCGCATGTAAACAAAACGATTGATCAAGATGGTGCGCATACGCTTCAAACCTTCTTCAAACTTACCCTTAGCAATGTTAGCAGCTTGCTCGTTACTACGGAACATATAAGCATGATACATAGCACCGTCAATGATGACATGACGGAATCGCTCTGGAATGGAAGGAACATCTGTAGCACTCGCAAGATCTACAGGAACTTTATAGTATTCGTAGACAAGCTCATAGGCTTGGTCAGGTGGTGGTGTTACACCCCATTGCAAACTTGGTGCTTGAAACACAGCGGAAGGAACTTCACGTTTGGAAGTATTGTCGCCATACTCTTGGTCAACAGCGTTTTCTAAATAGTCGTCATAGTCGACAACACCAAGCTTCACTGTTTCGTTACCGAATGTGGTGCTCTCCTTGATGCGAAAGGTATCGAAGTCAATCGACCCAGCATCAGTAGGGAAAGCATAACGGGTAGTACCTGCTATCAAAGACAATTCAGCAAGTTGATGATTGAAGGGCCATTCATAGTGTGTCTGGTTAATGTCACGAATGGAGGAGTTGACACTATCTTTGATTTGAGAATAAAAACCCTTGGCTGTTGAAAAATTACCAGAGGTAAGTTCAACTTCGTTAAGGCGACGATTCACTTCATTAACAAGACTGATGTAGTCGTATGCCATGATGGTTCCTGTATATTTAAAAAACAAAAGGGAGAGCCTCGTTAAAGACCCTCCCTCTTAGGTCAGCCTAAAAGATTAGGCCAGTTGGTCGCGGTCAACTTCAGTAGCAGCTTCGGCGTTCTTAGAGCAGTCAACCACCACAGCCCACACACGACCAGTGATGATACCGGGCGAACCAGAGATGGTAGTGACAACGTCGATAGTGTCAGCAGCAGCGATAAAGCCGGGAACGACACCACCCTTGTTGGTGTTAGCAGCGGTGTTATCGAAGTTCAGATCATTAGCAAACACAGTGGTGCCGTCAGTAACGTCCAGAGTGTAAGTAGTAATATCAGGAACAGCAGTAAAGTTTTGGAAGCCAGCGGCAAGAACCACCACACCAGCAGGCACAGAAATACCAACAGCAGTACCGGAAGTAGCAGCCAGAGAAACAACTTTCTCCAACAGCACGGGAGCGCTGCGCACAGATTGAACAATAGACATTTTAAATTTCCTTTATTGAATGATGTAGAAACGGGGAAGCCTTTTGAGCCTCCCCTGTTTCATCAGGCCACGTTGTACTTTGCAGTAACAATAGCCTCGGGACGCAAGATCTTACGACCATACAGGTGCATACCGCGCACGATGTCAGCGAAGCTGTCGGGATCACGGTAAGTCTCGGTCTTGTTGATCTGCTGAGCAGTTGCCACAGCAGCGTCTTGACCAGCAACGATCACACCGAAGTTGGTGGATTGAGCAGAAGCACCAGCAGTACCGGGACCAGTACCGATCTTAGGAGTGTTGTTAGACACATAGATACGGAAACCGTGCAGGTTGTTGATGACCAAACCGTTTTGCAGACCGGAACCACCGAAGTCGGAGTTCAACAGACGGCTGTCTTCGTCCTTCAACATTTCGATGAACACTGGGTCGACGACCAACCAACGACCTTGGGTGTCAACGAACTGCTGATCCAACAGACGACCCATACGTGCAATCACCATCAAAGGCGAAACAGTGGTAGTGGGCAGTGCAGTTGCACCGGGCAAACGAGGAGCCAAAGGAATGGAGTCACCAACGCTACCAGCGGTAGTCAGGTTGCCGAAGCTTGGGCGGCTCAGCTTCATGGAGGCCAACAGTTCGTCAGCACCAGCGGTGGCAACAGCTTTAGTACCGGGGATGGTGGTACGGGCAGTGTCGGCAGCAGCATGCAGAGCAGACTGTGTGTAACCGGACAAGTAGCCCAGCACGTCTTGGTCGTACTGGTCACGCAAGCGATAAGCAGCGCGGTCAGTAGCCATTTGCATGAAGTTCACGTGCGAGTGAGCAGCTTCTACGTCATCAATTTTAAAGGCAAAAAAGTTTGCCTGATCGACGACCAGTGTGAAGTCCTCGTCGTCCAGATCTTGAGCGGTGATTTGAGTACCACGCTTATAAGGCTGAACGCTCACCTCAGGTTCCTTGATGATTTTTACAGAATCACCCATCTGAGCGATTTCACCGAAGTAGTCGTTGTTGGTGATATCCTCGACCACCGAAGATTTACGGAAGGCGAGTTGTACTTTTTTGCTGTAGATTACAGCGCTGAAATTGCCATTAGGCAGGTTGCCGTATCCGGCTACTGAAGGGAAGGCCATTATGATTCTCCTAGAAATATTGGCATATAATTAAATACACTAACACAACTACAGAGGCTGGCTTCACTAGGTGCGTCATTCTTCCGAAGTGCCCAACGGAAAATAACGGGCTAATAAAACATCAGGTGTATCTGACAGTTTATTGTTTTGTGTCACTAAACAACTCAGCAAAACAAACAGATCTTCTGTATAGTCTTGCTTCATCTTATTGACAGCAGAGCATATGAGTTGGACATTGCCTTCAACATATCCTTTACTACTGTCGATCCTGTCAAGGCTTACGGTATTAAACTGGTTGGCTGTTGCAAGCAGCGGCAGCTTTGTGTAAACACATTGACCTTGTTGTTTCTCCCACACCTCTTTTAAATATTCAGGTGTGATTGAAACTTCAAATTTCTTACGATAAGAAGCTGACTTTACCAGCAGATTGAATCGTGAGTCTAAGTTTCTGTACTGTTTTCTAGTATTGTTACGATTGTAATCAACCCTATACTGTACAACTTTACTCTTGTTCTTTTCGTAATAAATTTTAGTGTATGCGTCATGACACGCTTTACACTTACCTTCATAACCATCCTTGGTCCGTTTGTGTTTGTAGAACAAACTGACATTCTTCTCAACCTTGCAACAACTGCAAGTCTTCACAACATCATTCATTTCAATCCCTAACTAGATTTAGCAAAGGACTAGGCAGTGAGTTAGCACTGTCAGGGGAGCTACCCTTTTCGTCCTGTTAAAAGTTATACCAGACTTTTTCAGCCCGTGTCAACTATTATCGTGCGCCAGCACTCAAATCGTACACAAACTTACCAGTTTGTATAGCCTTCATGATGGCTTCTTCGTTGGCTTCGTACTGCTTACTAGACATCTTAGCCACCTGAGACTCGTACATCACACCTTCGGTGTCTTGTCCTGACGGGGCAGATCGTTCACCACGGGTACGAACACTCTGTGCTGCAGAAGTATCTTCCTTCTTCGACTTCGCTTTAGCGATGTTGCGATCAGCCTTATAAAGATCAATGGCACGAGCAGCAGAACGAGCATCTGTATCATTCTCATATAGGGCTTGTTGCACCCAAGCTGGTTGCTCGTCTGCCCAGTCATGGAAGTCATCGGTGTCTCGGATGGTGTCAAAGTCTGGATGAATCTTCATCAACTCAAGCTCAGCCTTCTCACGTGCTGTCAGCTTCTCTTGTTCATCCAGTGCAGCAAAGCGTTGCTCCATAGAAGCAGTTTGCTCTTTAGCTTTCTTGATGGCGATTGTCTCTACAATCTTTGCCACGTCAGGATAGGTTGCTGCCCAACGAGCAAGGTCTTCTTCGTTCGTTGGTAGCTTGATTTGGTTCTCGGTAGACTGAGTAAGTTGTGTACGCAGTTCGTCAATTTGCTTTTGCAGGGTAAGTTGTTGTTGCTGTGAGTGACGACGAAGATCACCATAGCGCTTCTTAAAGCTCTTCTCTTCTGCTGACAAGTTGCTGTCGTCTTCTGCGCCATCTTCAACAGCTGCAGATTTCTCTACGTTCTTCTCAGTGAGTTCTTTCAGTTCCTGCTCTTCGCGTTCAATGCGTTCACGGTTGGTGTTGCGTTTACCAAACGGAGCAAGCGCTGTCGTCTGCGATTTTTGTTCCAAGACTACTTCAGTCATAATTACCTTTTAAGTTGGGGCTGCACTGTAGGAGACAACATGTCTCGGAGTCAGGTAGCCAATGATGGTGGGTATTGTTTAGTACCAGTCTGCCCACCACAGACTCTGGTATTCATAGTGTACTCTATTTACTTCTGACGGGTTACAAAACTTGTAGACTTACCAGTCTTTTTGTTCTTACGATTAGGGACGAAACCGCCTTTGGCCCATCCGTCACCAGCAGAGGCAGCGCCTACACCACCATCTCCGCTGTCACCAGCACTGGCACCACCAGTACCTGCACCAGCACCGGAGCCTGATCCATCACTTGCACCAGTACCAACACCACCAATACCATCTGCTCCGGTATCTGTACCAGATGTACCAAAACCAAAACTACTTTCGGTACTGGTGTTAGTTGAAGGAGCGGCTTCGGTGTAACCAAAAGTTTCACCATTAACCGTACCTGTAACGTTAGTGCCACCTGAAGGGTTTTCTCCTTCACTGACAGAAGTACCAGACGTACCTGTACCAAACGCATTGGTAACAGCCATCATTGCTTCCATAGGATCTTTACCATCAACATCAGCAGCGGCCTGAGCACCTGCAGCAGCAATACTTCCCGCTGTAGCATTAGCCTGAGTACTAGCATTCTGTGCTGCTTGTTGTGCGGCTGTAACGGCTTGGCTGCTGTATCCCTCAACACCAAGGTTGAAACCAATAGCTTCTGCTGTCTGAGCCTGAGCCTGTGAGTTAGACAAGGAAGACGCTAATGATTTACCAGCTTGAACACCCAATGAAGGCATACCAACTGATAAACCAAATAAGCCACCAACAATTCCACCAAGGGTTGATGCAACAGGAGAACCTGCGGTGATACCACCATGTGTACTGCTAGGGTTTGGAGCGTCTGTGCCGAACGATCCACCACCACCACCGACAGGTCCACCACCGTCACTACCACCAGCATCACCACCACTAGGTGTTGTCTGTGTAGTTGGACCAGCGGCAACAGGAGCCGTAGGCTCAGTAGCACCAGCAGCTTTCACTTTATAACCAGAAGGAATGGACAACTGAGCTACACCGTTAATGAAAGGAATGTAGATGGTCTGACCAGCATCGTTGGTCATTGGCACCATCTCAAAACCTTTAATGGGCGCATCGCGGTAGAGTTGTTCGTTTTCTTCACCGCCTACATAACCACCAGCTGCATATTCACGTTCTTCACCACCCTCATCTTCTGACATGATGGAGTCAATCTCAGACGAGAACGCATCATCATCCATCTCATCTTCACCACCACCAAACAAAGCTTCACCGTCTTCTACTTCCTCGGCATTACCCATCTGACCAATTTCGTTCATGCGTTGCAGACCCTTCTTAGCCTTATCACGCAGCGCCATCAGCTTTTCCAAACCATAGAAACGTACAACATCAGCAGGAAAGACAAACTCACCTTCGCTAAGCTTAGCATCAATGTCGTCCCTGACTTCTTCTTGCATAGCACCGGGTGGTACTTCATTGCCAGAAACTGGATCGACTGTACCGCCCTCTTGCATTACACCGCCTTCAGCGAACAGCTTATTCATTTCAGTTTGCATGATTGATCTCATCCTTCAAATACTTCAGCTGACGCAATGCAGCAATGGCACCTTGTGCCTTAAATACTTCGCTCAACTCTGTAGCCTGTTCCAGCTTGCGTTGATGTTGTTCAATGTCGTAGTCGAGCTTTTCAACAAAGGCATCCCACATATGAGGACTGTTAAGCATACCCTTCAGTTTAGGTAGGAAAGCTTTGCTCATTTATTGAGCACCCATCGGAGCTTGAGGAGCAGCGCTAAAGCCTTGTTCGCCCGGTACAGGAGCAGCACCAACACCAATGTTGCCAGCACCACCACCAGTCATATCAGCCACACCAGCGCCCGGTACAGGTGGAGCACCCGGTGGCATAGCGCCACCAACGGGAGCGCCAGCAGGCGGTGCCATCAACGCAGCCTGACGTGCAGCTTCATCCATATTGTTGGTAACTTTGTCTTGGTCAAGATCCATCGCCTTGGCAATCTCACGGATGATGTAAGGCATCTTGGCGAATGGCATCAGTGCTGGATTACTAACAATCTGCAAGAATTGCATCAGTCGCTGTGAACGCACTTCAGTAGCCATCAACGATTCAGTACCACGAGCATTGACTTCCAAGTCACCCTTAATCTCTGGGTCGAAGTCAAACTGCATGTTGAAGCTGAAGAAGGCTTTACCGAGCGGAGCCAACAGGTAGTCATCAACGTTCTTAATCACTGTCTTAATGGAACCACCAGCAGCGTTCATCAACATAGAGATACCAGATGCTGTACGACCAACACCGCTTACACCAGTTTGACCATGAGCAAACGATGGCATACCTGTGGATTCGTCAGCAAGCTGTCGAGCTTTGTCAAACAGCTGCAGATTCTCTTGCGACACGTTAGGAAACTTAGTACCGAACAAGCTTTGACCGGGAGCACCGCCTTGACGACGAAACACTTTGCCGGGATAGACAGACATGTCTTGACCGGGGACAAGGTTGGTTTCATCAACTTCAAAGACGAGGTTGCCCGACAACACAGCGTTGTCCACAGCCATACGCATGAAGCCGTTCATCAATGTCTGTGTATCGTCCATGTTCTCTGCAATACCAACGCCAGCCAAGCTGTATGGATTGAGTTCGTATGGAACAGCGTAGTAGGGAATCTTTGCAGGCTTGAAAGGATTCAACACCAAGCGAATGATCTTGCCGTTGCAATACCAGATGTTGGCTTGCAACTCATCACCGTCTTTGAAGTCTTCAGGGATGGTGACATCGTTCTCTTCCAACAATTCAATGTCAACGTTACCCCAGTACTCCAACACCTCAAAGCGATCAACGTCAAAGTTGGGAGCGTAGTCACGCAGATCATCTTCCCAATACTTCTTAACGTAGGTTTCACCTTGTTCAATGAGTTGATCAATGACGTTCTTACGGAAATGGGGACGGCGCTTCAAAGCACGAAGCTGTGTACGCGACATCTTGTGACGCTCAATGACATACTGGCAGTCTTCTGTGTTGTTTGCGTCTGGGTCCCAATAGAAGTTCCAGAGAGAAACATGCGAAGCTTCTGGTACAGTTTTGATTGTTGGTTTGTATTCACCGTCTTCTGTCCAGTTGGGATATTCTTTGTTGACAGCGAATGGACCCTTCATCACACCTGTACCAAACAAGGCCATCTCAAAAGCAGAAGCACGAAGATGCTTACTAGCACCGCTCTCTTCAAGCTGGTCATGGATCTTCTTCTCCATCTTTTTAGCAGCCAACATAGCGGGATAGAACGTCACAGACGTGGGTGTCTGCCCCGGTCCATTCTTCAAACCGGGAACATCTTTCAAGTCTTCCTTGAGACTACCAAGCATCTCTTCCAACTTGTCCAAGTCAAAGTCTTTACCGATACCAGCAGCACCCTCTTCACCGAACGGAATAGCTGGAGGAGCACCACCAGCAGCATTCTGTGGATCGAAATGGACAGAATCAGCTACACCTTCTGGCAACACAGACGGGTCAACGCTGAGAGGGAACTTGTTGTTAGAAAACAACACATCTGTAATCTGACCATACGCAGCAAGTGTCTTAGTCTTTGTCACCTTCACAAATACACGACTCTTCTCAGTCTCAGTGAACTTGACATCGGGACCATACAGGCCACGATAGTTGCGATAGGCACGGAGCCAACGATCTTCGTCAGTGCGGCGTGACTCTTCCGATTTGGTGTAGCGTTTCTCAATGAAGCTGATGAGAGCACCACCTTGGAAGTCGTCTTCATTCTTGGGAGCGTCATCAAGCGCTAGAGTTTTATCGTTAGAGGGTTTATCAATGAGGGCCATAAGTGTTCCAGAGTATTAAGAAAGGTATAACATGTAGTTGATCAATAACCAAATACAGAGTCGGCTACAACTTTGCCGGTATTTTGCGACATAGGATCAAAGTCAAACAAGCCGCTACGTGGACGTGACATTACACCATAACGCAAAGCGTCATAAGTGTGATCGTTGCTAACTTTGGTGTTAATATCTTCTACGTTAGTCTTATCAATTGGTAAAGTTGGTAAATCTGCAATGATTTGTACACAGTTGTTGAAGAACACCATGCGTGGCTGCTCTGTCATGGGGTCAACCTGCAGACGGCGGTGTATTTCGTTCTTACCTGCAACACGACTACCAGCGGAACGGTCAGCAGGTCGCCAACGGCACCCCTTCATAATCATTCGTTCAGCAATAGAGGGTCCAGTGTCACCACGTTTGTGCCAGCATGAGCTATCCAGTACACCATAACGGATCTTCTCACCGTCTTCGGCCTGCATAACCATCACAGCAAGGTCTTCTGCCAGCACTTTGCTGACATAAAGCTCACGATAGACCACCAAACTGTCATCGGGCGCTACAGCAAACCACAATACAGCGCTATAGCTGCCATATCCGTAGTCACAAGCTCTGAATCTAGGCCAGCTGCTGGGAATAATGAAGGGTTCTACAACGTGAATGGCTCTGTTGAACTCAGAAAACGCTGCACCCTCTGCAATATCCCAGTTGCCTTCCAACAATTGCTTACGTTGGTGCTCTGGCAAGGACAATAACATCGTTTCATAGTCGCCTGACTCAGCCAAATAGGGATTGTCAGCCAGCTTAGCTGATATAAACTTGCGTTTGAACAGCGGTTGGCCTTCTTTGCTGTGCCCTTTTGGGTACACCAACGTCTCTCCTGTCTCAACATCGGTGGCATAGAAGCTTTTACCGGGTGCTGCAGGCACAATGAACATCTTCCTGACCCATTGATGACCGGGACCACCGGGGTTGGTGGTAGCTCTCATGAACACAGGCAGATCAGGCGCTGCTGTACGCAGACGAGAACGCATGTAGTTGTACGCAAATGGGGTAGGCCACTGTGTTAGCTCGTCCCAAGCGATGTAGGAGAATGACAAACCTTGATAACGCATGACATCTTCGTCACGGTCAAGGTAGGACATCCACAATTTACCCCCACTTGGATGCTGCCATTGCATCTTTCGTTCACTCCACTTGATGCCGGGGTATATCTTTGGATACATCTCCTGCGATTTCCAAATGAGTTCTCGCAATTCCTCTGTAGTGTGACGAAGAATTAGTCCAGAGAATTGGGGATGGGCAATGTAGCGAAGCGGATCTGCAAGAATGGCATAGCTTTTACCGCCACCAGCAGCACCGCCATATAACACTTCACGCTCTGAAGCGGCTAGGAAGTTTGTCTGAGGGCCGGGGTTGGGTCTGAAGATGACGTTGTCGCGTACAGGCTGAACAACTTCAATTAGTGGAGCCTGTGAAGTATCGTTTAAGTTCGACGTATCGATCACTATCGAAGAAGCTTCCGTCTTTGGTGCCGAGTCTTTCTTCGTACTCTTGCGCTTTCTTGAGGGCTTTTTCGTACCCATCGGCAAGCTTTCGATAAGTAGAGGATTTGCGTTTGTGGGACTGTTCATTCTTTATACGTTTCAATAGACCTACATGGCTTATCTCTCTACCTGTCACAGTGGTGAGCCATGCCGCCACCTGCCTAGAGCTATACTGCTTCAAATACTTCTTAGCTTTTTCAAGCGCATCAAGCTCAATTGCTACAGGCTGAAGCCAACCATCGTCTTCACTATCAACAACATATCCAAATGGAACAGTGCGAGACAGCCTTGGTATCTTAACATATTCGTTTGTTGATGTAGGCTGTGGCAGTACGTAAGTACCTAAGCCGAAATCGAATGTATCAACAGACTGAACATCTGACATTAGTCTTCCTCACGTTCCTTTGCAGGTAACACCATAATACCACCAGTGCTTTCAACCTGCACCTTCTCTGTCTTCACCAAACCAGCACGGTCAAGCAAGTCCTTAGCAGCCGACATCTTCTCTTTCAAGCCAAGCTCTGTAGGGTCGTCAATGGCGTTGATCATAGCCACTGCAGCCTTTGGTGCTGCCATAGCAATGTAAAGCTGTGTAGCTTCAATGATTTCTTCTTTGAGATAGTTGGTGAGGCTTCGTCGGCTGTAGCCTTCAGAGAAACCTGCCATACGCATAGCTTGATTGATGTTGCCACCTGCATCGGCAAACAACACCTCAAGGAAGCGCTTATGTTGTTCTGTTAGTTCTTTAGCCATATTAGTTATTCATCGGATCGAAGTATTCTTCAACACTCACTGTAGCGTCCATTGTTGATCCAGCCTCTGGTGTTACAACAATGTAGTCACCAGCGCTCAAGGCAAGATAGCTACCATCGAGCTTCAAATAGCCGTAAGCAGAAACGGTGTAGCCACCAACAATGTAGTATTGAGTGCCCAAGCTTTCGTCGTGCCATTGGATCGACACCGTCTTGTTACCGCTTGTAGTGTTTGCCACAAACAACAACTCCACCCTAGCCGTGTGATTGGCTGGGCAGGTGTAGATTGTGTTGGCTGCACCAGCTGTCAAGTTCTTACCAACACTGCGAACCTTAGCAGCTTTACCGTTTCCATTAGCCATTACTTTTTAGCTTTCACTTTAGCTTCTGACAATGCAATGGCTATCGCCTGCTTAGGACTCTTCACCACCTTGCCGCCTTTGCCGCTGTGCAGGGAGCCTTCTTTGAACTCACCCATCACTTTAGCAACCTTGGCTTGTTGTTTGGCTACAGCACCACCCTTAGCCATCTTCGCAGTCTTTGCAGCCTGCTTAAACGCTTCAGCTGTAGGAGCACCTTTGCTACCCACCTTACGCATCTTCTCGCCAGAGCCTTCGGCAATGCGCTCACGCTTTGCAGCAATGTTGCTGTACAGACCCGGCTTCATTTCTTCTTCGCCTTTGTAGGCTTAGCCATACCAACCATAATGACAAGAGCGCCTTTACCGCCTTTGCCTTCTTTGGCAAGACATTTACCAGCTGCTTTGCATTTAGCAGGAGTGGGACAGCCTTCGCAGGGCTTGAATGTTTTCTTTGTAGCCATATCATTTCCGTTTCTGTGCAGGTGGTACAGACGCACCACATCTAGCCATAACAACACCGCCTTTGGCGAGGTTGAGTTGCTTCTTAGCCTTGTCAACTTCTTCGGCACTAACCTTCTCACCAAGCTTGAGTTGCTTCTTTGCAGCTTCAACTTTATCTTCGCTTTTGTCTTTACGACGAGTAAGACCACGCTCACGGTTGAGGAAGTCACGCAAGCTAAGACCAGACTCGTCCAACTCTTTCTTACTAACAACACGTGCCTTCGGTTTAGCAATGCGCTTGGTGGCATCGTCCTCTACAGCTACAGCACGTGGTGATTCAACAAAGGCTAGAGCACGGGCACGTGTGTCGTCGTCAATGTTCTGGTTCTTAGCCATGATTACTTCTTAGCCTTTTTGACAGCACCACCCTTAGCCATCATTGGCTTCTTCTTAGCAGGAGCCTTGGCGACTGAACCACCCTTAGCCAGCTTCACACCAGCGCCCATAGCAGCTTTCTCTTCCAGCATGTTAGCTTGGTCGAGATATTGATTGCGCACATCTTGTGGCAAAGATTTGTCTTTAGCCATCTCACGCAGCTTAGCCACTTTAGCAGCATCTTTATTTGGGGCAGTAGTAGCCATGATAGTCTTTCTTTAAAAACGAGGCTATGCCTCAAACACTGCTGTCGGTTTTGTCTACACAACGAAACGCTACAGCTTCAACAGGCTTGTCTTTTAACAAAGCCAACAACTCTTGTACCTTCACCGCCGCTGCAGCTTCACAGCTTTGCAGATCTTTGTACATCACATAGTGCTCATACTCCAACACCATACACGCTTGTGCTATGCAGATGAGGAACTGAGCAACGTACATATGTTATAGCATCTTTATAGCTTGTTCACCACTTTACTTTATCAGCCCAATAAGCAGCTGACATCTTACCCTTTGCAATGTTCTTGGCATGACGGGCTTTGAAGGCTTCGTTACGAGCACTACCGTCTGGACTGCCCTGAACACCCTTCTGTCCAAACCTAATGAGCTTCACCGCATCACCGTCCTTAGCCAACACAGCATGACTCTTTGTCGGATGATCTGGTGTTGCTTTAGGCTTGTTGTAGCCACTGAACTCTTCACTGCCTCTTTTGATTGCCATATCAATATCTCCAGCTATTGCGCCTATCGCGCCAACCGTTAGCTCTCATCGCTTCTTCTACATCGTCTAACGGGAAATAAAAGCCTGTTTGCTTCTCAACAGAGGCTCTAACATAAAACACATCTGAATGAGGAACATAGACGTTGTCTAAGCTGCCTCTGTGTAGGGCTATATAGATCTTTGCCGCATAAGAGTATGGAGGGCTATTTAGAAGCCCTTTAGCTTCTACTTGATCTTTAGTAAGCAACAGATGTTTTTGATCTAACAAAAAGTCTATCACTGATGGTTTGTGTTGTTTCATTGCTATGCACTATATAGGCTAGTTCAGTCTGTCTACTGTAGCGACATTGACTAGCTGAACTGTAGTATATAGGCAAAGAGCAACAAAGTAAACAAATGAAAGAAACAAATTGTTTGGCTATGTAGCTGATGTCTTCACAGTCGATTTTGCTATGTAGCTCTATAGAGCTATATACCTATATAGGGTATGTAGGTATCTATCTATGTGGATAAAACAGGTTTCTACATAGACTATATAGAAGCATCAGCACCCCTGCACCCCAATGTTATACCAAGCTGTAAAATCTTGTCAAGCGATATATTTCATTGTGTAGTTTTGGTGCAACACTTTCACAGTTGACTTCGTCTTCCTCTTTTCTGTAGCGGCATAAGCTGCTAAAGCTGGAACGCTTTAATGGTCCTGTAGGGGGCTATCGAGTGGTGGAGCTACCTAGCCCTTGGTTGGAGATGGTAACGCATTATAGGGGCTGTGTAGGGCTTGTGTGGGGGCAATGGAGCTAGGGAGGTGGTGGAGACTGTGTTGTGGTTAACAGGGTAAAAAGTCACTTCTGTGGGCTTCAGAGTATACAACTAGCGCCCTACGGGTGGGTGGCCCACGCCCGCCCCAGCCTAGGCGCAGCCGCGCAGCCGCATACATAGGTATACATCGCAGCGCAGGATGTACGGCGCAGGCTGGCGCAATTTAACTCGCATGCATAGATCTTCAATGAATTCAAAGACTTAGGCGCGTGAGACAACTGATCAAATATCGGTGATTTATAGTTGTTGAGAACGATTCTCATTTGGTTTTACTGACTAGTTGGTCAGTAACACTAGGCGGTATACTGTACAGCTATCCAGTACTATACCGCCCTCTTCATCGAGCCTGCACAGATCTACCCCATACATCGCGAGGCCATCGACCAGCAAAGCCCCTACAGTTTGGTCAACTAAATAACCCCACATTTGACAAGGCCATTCGAAGGTCGCTACAATTGAGGCCAGACAGCAACGGTGCTGTCGCAACTTACCGAAGGTAAACAATGCAAAACATCACACTGAAAAGCGTCAAACCCGGTGACTACGTCAAACGTAAAGCTGACAGCAAAGCTGTATACATCAAACGTGAATACGACAGAATGACGAAGTCATTTTGCCTTGTCGATGTTGACGACATAAACCGCTGCATTTACCTGAAAGGTAATACTCAAGTCTTCGTTGGTTTCACTTATTAATTTCCGAAGGAAAACATCATGTACGCTATCATCTGCATCACCTCAGCCGCCACCGCCTTGTACCTCATGCAAGACGAAATCATCATGGCACTGAAAAAAGCCTTCGGCTTTTGTGTCATCGGTCAAGGCTTCAAAAAGCGTCATTACACTTTCACCTACAGCGAAGCTGCAGAATGGGCATCATGCTATGACGTTGCAACTGTGTATAAGCGTGGCAACTTCGTTGCGATGAAGGCCACCAAATAACCCCACAGTTGACAAGGACAATCCGAAGTCGCTATAATTCAACCCATCGACGGCGATTCCCGCTGTCACTTACCGAAGGTAAACACCATGAAAAACGCAGCAAAACCCACCGGATACGTAGTATATGAAGGTCCATCGTTGATCGATGGCTCACCAATTGTCGCTATCGCCTTGACGAAGTCAAGCAATGCAAAGACAGCGGACATGATACAGACCTACATCATCCGTAGCGATATGGATCCCCGTGATGCATCCAAGACAGGTGCCGATGTTGCCATTTGTGGCACTTGTCCTCACCGTGGCACTGCTACTGACGACCCTACAGCGAAGCTGGCAAAGAATCGTAGCTGTTACGTAGTAATTGGACAGGGTCCAGTGATTGTCTACAAAGGCTTTGCCGCTGGTAAGTATCCGAAGGCTGAAAGCCTTGCTGCTATCGGCAAAGGCCGCATGGTCAGAATCGGCACCTACGGTGACGGTGCTGCAGTGCCAGCTTCGGTGTGGAATGAGTTGATCAGCGAAGCTGAAGGCCACACTGGTTACAGCCACCAAGCTAACACCGAAGGTGCTGCATTCAACCCTGCACTGTATATGGAAAGCGTCGAGTCAGTCGCTGCAGCTTCGCTGTCTTGGAGCTTGGGTCGCCGTACATTCCGTATCGTTTCTAATGTCAACGACATTATCCGTGGCAGCGAAATTGTGTGTCCTGCTACAGCCGAAGGCGGTGCCAAGACGACATGTGAGAAGTGTGGATTGTGTGCTGGTAATAGCGTGAAAGCCAAGAGCATCGCTGTTGTGGCACACGGCTCAGGTGCCAAGTATGTAGCATAACGTAAGGCTTCCCTTCGGGGAGGCTTTGCAAAGTCCCTACAGCGAGTAAGGTTGAATGGCCTTACACTTGACAGGGGTTTTGCAAAGTCTGCATAATTGAAAGCATCGATGCATCGGCATCACAAAATTGTTCTTTAAAAACCTGACGTGGTGTCGGTGACATGTGACAGATGTTGCTATGGACCAGCGTGATTGTAAGCACGTAACATCTTACACTGCTCATAGCACATGAGGATGATAATGTGCATAGGGACTACGTCATGGCATCGGGGTCGGTGCAGATAATGACGTGGCTTTCATAAGCTTTGTGGCACAGGGCTACAGAGTTTATATCAAGCCTTCCTAAAGGAAACAACATGGAACAATTCAGCAACGTTATGCAGTTCGATCAATGGGTGATCGATTCAGCAAACAAAGTTTGTATCAGTGCAGATGAAGTGGAAATGTACAATGGTACATTGTTCGTCAGAGGATGCACAGCACGTGAAGCAGCGAAGCTGCAAACAGTGTTCTCCAATAGCGGTGTGGGTGTTGTTGTGACACCGGGCAATGAATACAGCTTTGACTTCGTTTAATTCCTGAAAGGAAACACAATGTACACAACACGACGAGGCGGCTTTGACCGTGAAGATGCACGTTTGCATTATGCACAGTTGCAAAGCCGTAAAGCTAAGCTTCAACATCACCTCTTCGCCCTGCAAGAGGCAAGGGATGAGGCGTATAACATGGGTGAATGGGACAGGGTTGACCGCATTCAATTGGGTATCGATGACACATCCGATGAACTGAAAAAGCTTTCCTGAAAGGACACACAATGAAAGTGTACGTATACTTTAATCTACATCGCAAATGCTTTAGCATCAAAGCATTGGAAGGCCCGAACAAGGGTCGTGTTATTGCCCATCGCAACGAGGCACTGGTCTTCGATGCAACCTTCAAAGTGTCCGAAGCTGGTCGTCAGCGTGTCCTTCGTGAGCGTAAAAAGAACGTTCATGCTGGTGTTGTCGGGTTTTGGATTGGTGCTGAGGATGGTGGTGACAGAGCATCGATTGATCACATCGTCATGAACGGCACACCCATCACCTACAACCCATACAAATACGACAGCTTCGTCCACTTGTACGGTGAGCATCCGATCAAGACAGGTCGTCTTGTGGCACTGACTGTAAACGAGAACAAACGTTCTCACATTAACGTCTGGAATTGACAGCGCTTTGTAATGCTATTGACCACAGTAGCATTACTGACTCACTGTCGAGTTGTCGGACTAGCGTCCTTCTCCCATAGGAAACACAATGAAACTCATCACCAAGAAAAACGGCATCGAAATCTGGGCACAATTTGACCAGACAGCACAGGTCTATGAACTGTTCTTCGACAACGAAGGGCAGACATACACAGGCTGGGCTGTCGATTCCATCAAAGATGCACTGGCTGCATCGACCTACATTATCCAAGAGCAACTATCCTGAAAGGAACTATCATGGGCTTAGACATGTATGCATTCACTGTCCCTGCTGACAGTGTCGGTGATGGTGTCACTGATGTGGCACTGGGTGACAATGCTGTAGAGCTTTTCTATTGGCGCAAATTCAATGCTTTGCATGGTTGGATGGAACAGCTATACCGTAGCAAGAAAGGCTTGCGAGTTGATTTCAATTGCACTACAGTGCGACTAACCAGTGAAGACCTAGACAGGCTTGAGCGTGAAGCAAGCACGTTGCAACCCATTGAAGGCTTCTTCTTTGGTGAGCAAACCATCTACCCCGAACAACTCGAAAGCGTAGCAACCTTCATTGCTAAAGCAAGACAGGCACTGGCTGATGGCAACGCTGTTTATTATGATAGCTGGTGGTGACTATGAAAACATACACTGTAACAATTGTACGGTCTAGCTTTGTCACCATCACAGTTGATGCCGACAGCAAAGACGATGCTGAGGCACTGGCTTGGGACGAACAAGACCGTATGCAGTATGAATGGATTCCCTCTGATGAGTGGGAGACATACAGCGTTGATCAAACATTTGCAAGGGAAGAAGCATGAGCAAGACATTCACCATCACAATGTACAACGACCCCGGTCACGCTTGGGGCAAGGTCAAGCGAGAGGTGCTGGTCAACCTCGGCATTGCCGACAAGATCAGCCGCTACAGCTACCAACGTGGCGACTATGCCTACCTCGAAGAAGACTGTGACCTGACCACCCTGTGCATGGCGCTGAATGAGCGAGACACACGAGTCAAGTTTGTTGAGAAGCGTAGCAACCGAGACAGCAAGATCAGATCTTATGAGAGGTACGAATATGGCTTCGGCAACATGGCCCTTTCCTGAGTTCCCTAACCCACTCGACAGTGGACATAAGCGTCCACCGTTCAACCCCAACAACCATGAGGATGCACCGCTATGAAAAAGAAAAAGCTTTTAATATCTGATGTGCTGCACTATGCTGCTGATCATTGCCTAGGTATCAAAGGCTCAACTGCACCCCTCAAGAACAAGTTCAGTTGTTCCGCTGTCATTGATGCCTATTTCATACACAATGGGGCTGTTGATAAAGAGTTCCTTTTAGATGATGTTCTTACTGGTCTAGCAAACATGGGCTGTGATAGGAACTCACCAACGCTGTTCAGAAAACATGGCGACCCTGTTTTCTTTACCGAAACTGTTGAGTCTGTACAAGGCATGCGTTACATGTGGCTCAAGTGGGCAGCATTGATGGCAGAGGAACAGGGAGTGTGACATGAGCATAACCCGACACATCCCCATCACCGTCTTCCTTGGTGCTTTGCTACTCAGCACAGCCTCTTGTGACCATGCACCGACACCGTCCCCTGCAGTGGCTTCAGAGTGGTGCTGCATGATGAAGAACATCTATCATGAAGCCCGTGGTGAGGGTGTGGCTGGTATGCAAGCTGTTGCTGCTGTGACACTGAACAGGGCAGCACAGGCCAACACCAGTGTCTGTGACGTGGTGTATGCTCGAAAGCAATTTAGCTGGGCCAACACATCGAAGGGTCGCAACAAACCAATGACGGGTGACACCGCTGTGGTGTATGCTGTAGCAGCACAGGCTATGACAGGTGCTATGCAGGACATCACAGGTGGTGCTACCCACTACCACACGAAGAAGGTGAAACCAATCTGGCGTAAGTCGCTGGACAAAATAGCTGTCATCAACAACCACATTTTTTATAGAAAGAACTGACATGACTGATAACAATTTGCATGAAACGTCAATGGCTTCTGAGAAGCCAACACGTAGCCGAGGCCGTCCCTCATTTGCTGAGAAGGCTGAACCAACCCTGCGTGATACGTTCTCGCTGGAGATTATCAAAGGTGTTCTTGCCAGCGGTGCTGCTGTGTCAGACCCGCTAGAGCTTAGCCGCTATGCATACAAACTTGCTGATGCATTGGTGAAGGTGCGTGATGAATAATTCTGTACCATACACAATAGGTAGGCTTCATGGGTTTCGTAAGCAGCCAGCGTCACGTATGTTCATGACCGACACAAGCTGGGAAGCACAGCAATACAGACAAGGCTATATCGATGGTGGTGTGGCGCTACAAAACGATATAGACCGTGAAAAAACGTTAGGAAAACAAACATGTTGAGTGAAATTGATATAGCAGACTACGAACAACTGCCCGTCCGTGAGTTGTACAAGGTGAAGCCTCGCAGCTACATCAAGCTACCGTGGATGGACGGTACAGGTATTGACGAGGTGGTATTCTTTGATCACATCGACGGTATGTACAGCTACTGCCTGAACATGAACAACGAAGTGATACACCTGCAAGCATGGTCGGAGGTTGCACCGCTTGTGAAGAAAGCAAAGCCTGACTAAACTGTAGGGTTTTCTGGATGGTTTATTTGACAAGCCATCTGGAAAGCCTTTACACTGAAGGCCTCATCGACCACTTCCACAAAGGAACCTTGAAATGAAACATGCCATCTATAGCCGTAGCCGCAGCGACCAAGCCCTGAGCATCGAAGAGATCCATCAACGTGCTCCTGCAGCATTCAGCGCAACCAAAGCCGACCACCTTACTGATCGCTACGTGTCACTGACGACAGCATCAATCATCCCCGTCATGAAAGACTATGGCTTCGATGTTGTTCAAGCAGCACAGAAGCGTAGCCGCAAAGCAAACAGCGCTGATCATGGCACACACTTGTTGGCGTTTGCTGACACAACACAGAGCTTTGAAGACGGTACACGACCTGAGATTGTTTTGTACAACTCAAACGATGGTAGCTCATCTGTGCGTTTGTTTGCTGGTGTCTATCGTATGATTTGCTCGAACGGTATCGTGGCTGGTGAAGGCTTTGAAAGCCGCACATTCCACACTAAGAAGCTGCTCACCTTTGAAGACAACCTACGATACATCGTATCTACCCTGCCTACAATGATGGCTCGTGTTGAGAAGATGAAGCAGATGAAACTCGACCACGACCAAGTGCATGACATGGCTGTGAAGGCTGTGGCTACACGATGGGACAGCTTCATGAATGATGCTAAGCGTGGTGTGTTTGCTACAGCATCGACAGTCAATGATGTGATGCGTCAACAACGTCTTGAGGATGTAGGGAATGACGCTTGGTTGGTCTTCAATAAGATGCAAGAGAACGTGGTGAGAGGTAATGCGTTTGTCCGTAGTATTACCGAGACACACCCCGAAGGTGTGATGCGAAAGGCACGACCAATCAACTCCATCAAAGAGGCGGTGCGAATCAACCGTGAGTTGTGGGATATTGCCGAAGCAGCTATTGCTTGATGTTATGATATAACTTGTGAACAGAAACGCTATAGCTCGTCCCTATTAGCGTTGACAGTAAAGCCTAGATAGGCTACCTATGCAGCAATGCAGAAGACAACGGACGAGGTTGTCTTGGTAGCCTACCTAGGCTTTTTTGTTTACAGGTTGCAACACATGATCACTAAGATATGTACTAAATGTGGAACTCAGAAGACCATTGATTGTTTTGGTAAGCAGAAGCACGGAAGACACGGAACCAAATCCGAGTGTAAAGTGTGTGCATCGAATCGGACCAAAGCGTATCAGGCACAGAATAGAGAGTATGTCAGACGTTATCAACGTCAATACTCAAGTAGAAATAAAGATTCAATTGCTGACAATAAAAAACAATGGCAACAGTTGAACACCTACAAAGTAAACTATTCATCTGCCAAACGAAGAGCAGCAAAGCGCAAGGCTACACCATCATGGGCCAGTATAGAACACATGGAAAGTCTTTATTTGATAGCTTCTCTTAACAGGGAACAAGGATATGACATACATGTAGATCATATTGTTCCGCTTCAAAGTGACATGGTGTGTGGTCTTCATTGTGAAGCCAACCTTCAACTGTTGTACGCAAAAGACAACATCGGAAAAAGCAACCGCCACTGGCCCGACATGTGGTAACACAAGGAATAATATGCAGCACAACAACGCAATCGGTATGTTCATGGGACTCGCTATCGGTGACGGGCTTGGTGGGCCACTGGAGTTTACCGAACCAAACACAGGAACGCCTGTTCGTGAAATGATTGGTGGTGGTGTACACAATCTCGACATTGGTGAAACCACAGACGACACAGCTATGGCAATGGCTATCGCTGATGCATACATCTCATACAAACGCTTTGCACCCGGTGCAATTGCACAGAACTTCAAGCAATGGAGAAACAGTGGAACATTCGGCACTCGTAATTATTGTTTTGATATTGGAACTACTACTGCTGAAGCGCTGAGTGCTTCGTCTAACAAGCGTCCCTTCGGTGGCTGTTGTTCGTTCATGACAGATGGTAACGGTGGCATCATGCGACTGGCTCCACACATCCTGTTCAACCACAACAACAAGACAATGGCGATTGCTGACAGCGTAGCTGGTGGCCTCATCACTCACGGCACTGGTAACTGCGTAGCCTACAGCGCTGCACTGGCTGCTGAGTTGTTCGATGGTGTCACCGTTGGTGATCAAGCCCTGTTCGACAAGGGCATCAAAGAAGAAAGCGGCACAGTGATGGGGTGCTATGCATCGGCATGGCAGTCTGTCTGTGCAACATCGTCCTTTGAAGACGCTGTTGTCCATGCCATCAACAAAGGTGGTGACGCTGACACAGTTGGTGCTGTGACAGGTATGATTGCTGGTCGTTTGTATGGCTACGATGCCATCCCTCAACGCTGGCTTGACAAGTTGGTGCAGCATGACGAGTTGCTTGCTGTTGCACAAAAGCTTTATGCTATGGGAAACACATGACGATTAGGCAAAGCAAAGATGGCACAGCCATCGTCGACACCGAATACTATTGGCAACCAATGGAGACATGCCCGAAGTCTGCGAAGGTGCAGCTACTCAGTGTGCATGGTGTTGCTGTGTACGGTGAGTATCACGGTAAGGAAACATTCTGGGTAGGGTGGGCACCTCTACCTAAGAAGCGAAAGGAAGAAAGCAATGATTGACAAGCACATCTGTGGTGTCTGTGTTGCTCATTGTAAACAACGTATGCAATCTGTACAGAATGAGGAACAGAAATGAGAACCACTATCGAGATGGCACGTGAAGCTGCGGGTGATGACTGGGGATTGTTTCAGGAGTACATGCCTGAGATACACAGACTGGCAGAGCTTGTCCGTGCTGATGAGCGTGAGGCGTGTGCGAAGGTGTTGGATGAAATGGCAGAAGATATGGAGCGAGAGATGGAGCCGAGCACCGCAATCGCATATGTTCGTAGTAAAGCCGCAACTATCCGAGCAAGAGGAGAAACTAAATGAGCAAACTGAAATCACTGACATTTGATGAGTACAAAGTAGCGGCCAAGGCCACACTGAACGAGGCCGCTGACGAGGAGCCTGATGCTGTCATTGTGCTGATGTTCCACCGGGGGACGGGGCAATTCAAAATCAAATGCTCCAAGGTCGAGAACCGACTTGAACTTGTCGGCGCATTGGAAGAAGCAAAGAACCATGTATTGGTAACGGGGTACGCATCATGAGCACATTCCAAATGAAAACCACAGAAGTCACCATCGAAATGGATGGCTTG
>Ga0255132_1000158_pt1 | contig 25648 bp, 7 predicted proteins | sample Law_Law_RepA_8d_FD_188551 | JGI IMG/M metagenome (GOLD analysis project Ga0255132, IMG submission 188551) | Freshwater microbial communities from St. Lawrence River, New York, United States - Law_Law_RepA_8d | ecosystem: Environmental > Aquatic > Freshwater > River | place: USA: New York...
CAAAGCAGGTACATATTTACGCAAAAATACCCGGAAAAAACCATTTACCGCAATCAGGCTTACTGAAATTGTGTCCCGTTTACAACAAGCACCCCCAGCAAACTCCAAAGCGGCTATTCCTCTCACAGAAAGAAATGTTATAAAATCTTAATTGGTAGTCCAGATTTTTTCTTTTGTTCGTATGTATGAATGCTAAATGTAATGGTCAACAGTCAGAGTGGGTTTCAACTGGAGAGGGCGGTTCCATGTTGTTCCGAAGTAAAAGGCACCCTATCTGCCCCATCTGTAAGTCAGACCGTGTTTATAAATCAGAAACACGCCCCGAAGATTTTTTCATCCGAATCTGCCTTCAAAAACCGGTTCGGTGCCAATCCTGCAACCACCGCTACGGTTCTTGGTTCATCCCGCACAATAAACCAAGCCACACCTCAACCGATTCCCACTCCCGTTCTTTAAAATCACCCACCCCCAATCCAGATAAAAAATAGATCCCAAACCTTTGCAGGATTAGCCCACGCAGTTTGCCAAGTTAATGCGCCAACCCGATCACTACACTCGCTGCCTGCAATCACCCACCTAAACTTGCCCTAAACCAAAAATCCTTTACCCACTTCCTAACCAACCAAATTTTCCAGCCAATCAAAATCGCCAACCCTGCAAAATCCCAGCCTTTTGCCATTGCACCGCCAGCTAAAACCCGGCTATAGGCCCCTGTTCGTTCGGTTTCCGGGGGGGGCCTCGAATGACTCAATCCAGACAGGCGTGTCCCAACCCGTGGCTACCAACCATGGTCCGTTGGCTGCCTATAGCCATGGCGGTTTTGGTTGCTACCAGCACCACCCAAGCCCAAGAAATCCAACCCCCAACTCCCAGCTCGGTCGAAGAAAACGCCTCCAGTCCAGATGAACTGCCCGAACTGCCACCCGAAAATAGTGGCCCTTCCTGGCGCTTGTGGGCCGGGGTCGAGGCCCTGGGCTGGGCCATCAGTGGCCAATCGCTTCCTCCCCTGGTTACAGGCTCACCAACCGGCACCCCCAGAAACCAAGCCGGCATCCTCGGCGCGCCCGGCACGCAAATTCTTTATGGCGATCAAACCGTCAACGGCAACCTGCAACCCGGCATACGCACTTATGCCGGCCTGTTTCTGGGCGAAAATAAAAAAGCCGCCGTCGAGGGTTCCTTCTTCACTCTCTATGGCACTGGCGCCTCCTGGCTGTCACCCGAGGGCCCCATCGTCGCCCGGCCCTTCACCGATGCCGCAAACGGCCAGCCCAATTCCGCACTCGTCAATTTGCCAGGCGTTGTCAGCGGTCTAGTGGGCATCGATACCGGCCAGTGCTTCTACGGGCTCGATGTCAACCTGCGCCGCAATCTGCGCACCGCCGCCAATGGCCGGTTCGATCTCGTCGCCGGCTACCGCAACATGGGCCTCACCGAAGGGCTCGGCATCTACGAATACCTCGACATGCCCGATACCGGCTCCGGCACAAAAAGCTACCTGGTCAGCGATAATTTCTGGAGCAAAAACATCTACAACGGTGGCCAGATCGGCCTCGCCGGTTCTTGGTGGCTGGGCCGCTGGGCCTTCGATGCCCGGGCCCTGCTCGGCTTGGGTGGCACCAGCACCACGGTCTGCATCAACGGCTCCACCACCGCCTACCTGCCAACAGGCGACACCACCTACGGCACCGGACTGTTGGCCCGACCGCAAAATATTGGCGAATACACCGTCCAGCGCCTCAGCTTCGTGCCCGAAGTGGCCCTGCGTCTCAGCTACCAACTCACCCCACACATGGCCATCAACGCCGGCTACACCTTCCTCTACTGGACAGGCGTCGCTCGCCCCGCCAACCAAATCGATTCCCAACTCAATCTTAACCCAAGCCTTGGCGCAAACCCCCAATCCGCCATCCACCCCACTCTCAGCACCATCAACGCAAGCGATATCTGGATCCAAGGCGTCTCCACCGGCCTCGAATTCAGGTTCTAAAAAATTGTCAAAGAAAAGGCAAAACAGTACTGAAGTCAGCTCTCCCACCCGCATTCGCTTCCACTTCCACGGCAGGTTATAATAGTCCCAATAATTCGGTTGTCTCCCCAAAGACCCGCCAGCCAAAGCCGAGGTCCGCCCCGTGCGCTCACTCCCACGCCTAGACCCATCCCTTTGCATCCTTGCCATCGTTTTTTGCTGGGCCAACCGCCCTGCCACAGCGCAGGATACTGCACCTAAGCCTGCCACCATCGACTTTGCCCACACCGTGGCGCCCATCATCAAGCTGCGCTGCGCCGAATGCCACACCGCCGGCAAATACAAAGGCTCCTTCTCCATGGACACCCGCGAGGATTTCCTCAAGTCCATGGCCGTCCAGCCGGGTAAATCCTCCACCAGCGAGCTCATCGAGCGAATCACCAGCGACAAACCCGACCACCGCATGCCACCCAAGGGCGACCGGCTCACCACCAAGCAGATCGACCTATTAAAAGTCTGGATCGATCAGGGCCTGCCGTGGGACCCGGGCTTCAGTTTCAAGACCAGCAACTATGTGCCCCCCATCCTGCCCCGCAAAGTGGCTCTCCCTGCTCCCACCGAAAATCGCCAGCATCCCATCGACCGCATTCTCGATGCCTACCACACCCGTAACCAACAAAAACTGCCCCAGCCTGCCGATGATGACACCTTCCTCCGCCGGGTTCACCTCGACCTCATCGGCCAGTTGCCAACCCAGGCCGACCGCGAAAAATTCCAGGCTGACTCGCCTTCCGAAAGGCGCGCCTTGCTGGTCAAGCGTCTGTTGGCCGAGCCCCGCCCTTATGCCGAGCACTGGCTCACCTTCTGGAACGACCTGCTCCGTAACGATTACGCTGGCACCGGCTTCATCGATGGTGGCCGCAAGCAGATCAGCGCCTGGCTGTACCAGTCGCTCATCGACAACAAACCCTACAACCGCATGGTGCGTGAACTCATCAGCCCGACTGGCGATAGCGATGGCTTCATCCACGGCATCAAGTGGCGCGGCTCCGTCAACGCGAGTCAAGTTGTCGAGTTGCAATTCTCGCAGAATGTCTCGCAGGTCTTTTTCGGCATCAACATGAAGTGCGCCTCGTGCCACGACAGCTTCATCGACACCTGGAAGCTCGAGGACGCTTACAGCCTGGCCGCCGTCATCGCCAACAGCCCGCTCGAGATCAACCGTTGTGATAAGCCTCAGGGCCGCAAGGCCACAGCCGCCTTCCTCTTCCCCCAGCTTGGCACCATCGACGCATCCTTGCCACGCGACAAGCGCCTGCTGCAACTGGCCGACCTTGTCACCCACGAAAAGAATGGCCGCTTCACCCGCACTATCGCCAACAGGCTTTGGCAACGGCTGTTCGGCCGCGGCATCGTCCACCCGGTCGATGTGATGGCCAACCCGCCCTTCGACGCCGACCTGCTCGATTACCTCGGCACTTGGCTGGCCGACAACCGCTACGACCTGAAACAATTGCTTGAGCACATTGTCACTTCCCAGGCCTACCAGTCCCAAGTCGCGGTCACAGGCCAGGAGGTTGCCGGCGCCGACCACCCCTTCCGCGGCCCCGAGATCAAACGCCTGTCAGCCGAGCAGTTGCTCGATGCCATCTGGCAAATCAGCCAAACCAGTCCCAAAAACTCCGCTGCTCCCGTTAAAATCCCCGCCTGGACTGCTGACACCCCGCCAGAGCGCCGGGGTATCCGAGCCTCGCTGCTCAATGCTGATCCGCTCACCCGCTCGCTGGGCAGGCCCAATCGGGAGCAGGTGGTCACCACCCGCCCCGACCAACTCACCACCCTGCAGGCAATCGATCTCGCCAACGGCAAGGAAATGGCCCAGTTGTTGTCCGCCGGGGCGGCGAGCTTGCTCAAAGCCGATCTGATACAAAAAGCTGATCCAAAATCACAATCCGCCACCCTTGCCCGCCTCATTTACCAAAGAGCCCTGTCCCGCGACCCGGCCGCGGGTGAACTCGCGGTGGCAGTGGAAATCCTCGGCGAAAAACCGGCCGAAGACTCAGTTTCCGATCTGCTTTGGACTATTTTCATGCTTCCCGAATTCCAGCTCATCCGCTGATCCTGCCAACCAAGGACACTACCATGGCCACCAACCCATCCAGCCCATTCAATCCTTTCGACCCATCCGGCATGCCCGGCGCCAAAGCAGACCGCGCCAGCCAGCGCCGCGAATTCCTCAAGGCTATGACTGCCGCCGGTCTCACCACATTGGCCGGGGGCGCTCCCCGGTCGCTGCGCGCCGCCGAGACCGTCGATCACCCCGCCGCCACTGCCGACACCTGCATCCTGCTATGGATGGGGGGCGGTATGGCCGGCCCGGAAACCTTCGATCCCAAACGCCACCTGCCGTTCAAGGTGGGACTTCCAGCCAAGGACATCCTCAGCACTTTCCCAGCTATCGACACCTCGGTCGATTCCATCAAAATCACTCAAGGGCTCGAAAATATCGCCAAAGTGATGGACCGTGCCACCCTCGTCCGGTCCCACCGTGTGGCCGACCTCGGCAGTATCCTCCACTCACGCCACCAGTACCACTGGCACACAGGCTATGTCCCGCCCCAGACCGTCGCTGCCCCTCACATCGGCTCATGGATCGCCCGGGTCAAAGGCCCGCGCAATCCCGCCATCCCGCCGTTTATCAACATCGGCCAACGCCTCGAGGGGGTGGGTGAGAGCGAGGAACTCAAGGCCTTCACCACCGGTGGCTTCTTCGGCAGCGAATATGGCCCCTTCAACCTGCCTTTCCCAGGCGATGCCGCCAATTCAGTCCGCCCCCCCAAGGGCATGACCGCCGAGCGGTTCGAGATCCGCCAAAAGCGCTTCCGCGAGTTGCTGAAAAAGAGCCCCGTGGGCGACATGGCCTCCGATTTTCACCACGAGTCGATGCTCCGGTCGCTCGACAACGCCCACCGTCTACTCAGCTCCAAAGACAGGGACGCTTTCGACCTCTCCCGCGAGCCCGCCGAAAGCATGGCCCGCTATTCCGCCAGCCACTTTGGTCAAGGCTGCCTGCTCGCCCGCCGTCTCACCGAGTCGGGCGCCCGTTTCATCGAGGTGACCACCGAATATGTCCCCTTCCTCCATTGGGACACACACGAGAACGGCCACACCACTCTCACCCGCATGAAAAAAGAGATTGATGCCCCCATCGCCCAGCTCATCCTCGATCTCGAGGCCCGCCGTCTGCTCGATCGCACTCTTGTCGTCCTCGCCACCGAGTTCAGCCGCGACATGATGATCGAAGGCGTGCCCGGCAGCACCGCCACAGACCAATCCCTCGCCAAGGCCGACAACCTGACCGAAATGAAGCAATACGGCCTCCACCGCCACTTCACCGGCTCAGTCTCCATGGTCATGTTTGGCGGCGGCATGAAAAAAGGCTTCCTCTATGGCGAGACTGCCCAAGAGCGCCCGCTACTTGTCACCAAAAACCCTGTCAGCATCTCCGACATGCACGCCACCATCCTGGCCGCCATGGGCGTCTCCCCCAAAACCGCCTTTGATATCGAGGGCCGCCCCTTCTACGCCACCGAAGATGGCAAAGGCCAACCGGTGCGCGAGCTGTTCGCCAAGGGTTAATCCTGCTGCCCTCCCGAGCATCTCCCAACACGCCCAAACCTTTGCGCCGAATCGTGCCAAATATGGACAACCATCCGTATGGATAAGTCTCAAAGAGATGGTTCTAAGGCTTGCCCTAGGGGCAGCGAGGCATGTGCGTTCACTGCATGCTGAAAAGCCCTGATCAGTCCTATTCGCGACTAAATGGCTGGAAACAAAGGGGAAAGTGAAGGCAGAATTCTCAAGATCGACGACCGAGGCGTTTGATGCGATGGCGCACTCGCTCATCAGCCGATTTCGAACATAGTAAATAGGAGGCCTGGGCTGGTTAGGATGGCCTTGTTTCGGCCAATTGCGTAATTCCTGCATCCTGTGCATTTGAACCATTGAAGTGCTAGTGGTATCTTTTAGATTCTCCTGCAATCAAGCTAATTCTTTTGCAATTCAAGATGGTTCTCCAGATTTTGAGCCGAATCAATTATTAACTAGCTCCATCTTTTTTGCTTTTTAAGGGGCCGGGCCATGGGTACTTTCTTCAGGCTACTTTCGGGCTTTTTCCCGCTCCGGGGCTCGGAGCGGGCGGGGCAAGGTGTTCCCAGCAAGGCCCCACGCGCCAGGCGCCGCCCGGCAATCGAAATCTTGGAAAGCCGTATCAACCCATCGTTCAGCAACTTGTCCACTATCGCACAGTCGCTCAGGCAGGCGGAGAACGCCCTCCCCCAGATACCCGGCCTCGATTCCTCCCTCGGACAAATGACGCCCAGTCGCCTCAGCGATGTGCTGGGCCTCAACGCCTACAACAACGGCGCCAACATCTGGAGCCAATTCGACACCACCTACCCCAACCCCTCGGCAAGCGACCTCTGGACAATCGCCAACACCCTGGTTTCGGGCAGCCCCGCCGGCATGACAACAGCGGTCACCTGCACTGCGGGGGACCTGGTCGGTGCTGGCAACGCCCTCACCAGCTCCACCTCCGTGCCGGCCTACGGCACTATCCCAGACCTTAAACTAGCTCAATATTCCGGCTTCACGGTGCAGGCCTGGTTCAATTCCAGCAACATCGGTTCCAGTTGGCAGCGAATCATCGATCTGGGGAATGGAGACGGGTCAGACAACATCATCGTCGGGATCAACGGCTCCCAGTTGTTCCTGTCCACCTTCGCCGGCTCGACCGGCTACAACTTCACGGCCGGGCCGACGCTGTCCAGCAACACCTGGTACCACGTTTCCGCCGTCTTCAGCGGCACCACCGCCACCCTGTACATCAATGGCCAGGCACAGGGCAGCTACTCCTCCATGCCCAAACTCAACAATGTGGCCCGCGCCAACAACTACTGGGGCCTTAGCAACTGGTCCACCGACCCCGTCTGGCAGGGCCAGCAGGATGAGCTGCGCTTCTGGAGCCGGGCGCTCACCGCCTCTGAAATCGCCGCCAATTACAACATCAGTTTCACCACTGCCCAAAGCGGCCTGATCGCCTGTTACAAGGCGGATGAGGCATCTGGATCCTCGCTGACCGATTCCTCGGGAAACGGCAAGACAGGCACCCTCCAGGTGGCAAGCTCCGTGACTGTCCCCAATTCGGGATTTGAAACACCGACTCTGGGCAACGGCGACTACGTTTATGAGCCTTCCGGCGCGAACTGGACTTTCACCAAGTCGGGGGACGATGACTCGGGTATCGCCAGTAATGGCAGCGACTACATCACGGTGAACGCCCCCGAGGGGAAACAGGCGGGGTGGATCCAGGGGGTCGCCACCATCTACCAGGATGTGACCATCGCCACCGGCGGGTCCTACAAGGTCAGCTACCAGGCGATCGGCAAGAACAACACCGACAACAACAAGGTCATCATCTCGCTGAACGGCGTCACCCTCAGCACCTGGGACATGAAGAACGACAAGTACAGCGCGCCCATTGGCACGAGTGGAGCGTGGGAAACCTTGAAGGCCAACGACAGCTACTGGATAGCGTTCTCAAACGGCGACGCCGTTTTCCTCAAGCCCGGCACCTACCAGCTCAAGATCGCCGGCGGTAACGGCGGCAACAACAACTCGTCCATCGACATGATTGCCGTAGAACCGCAAAACAGCGACGGCGGCAGGGCCGCAAGCGGCGCCACCCTCTACTCCACCCCCGGCGTCCATATCCAGTGGACCCAGACTGCCACCTACAATTCCGTTTTCTCAACCGGAGGCCTGGATGCCGGTTTGCGCCTCAATCCCACCGGCAATTGCACAATTCCCATAGCAGTGACGGGCGTCCTCGACCTCACCATCGGCCTACAGGGAAGCACCCTGGTGACCGGAGTCACAGGAAGCTGGAGCGCCTCCGCCAACCTTTCCGGGCTGGCCCTTTCCGTGGGATTGGGCTACCTCGACAGCAGCATCACCAATGGTGCCTACACCCTGACGGCAAACGCCACCAGCGTGTTGCACGACACCGGAACAGGCGTTTCCGCCCCCGGCGTGACGGGTTCAAACACCATCTCCACTTCGAAATTGTCCAACACGGCCGATTTTGCCACCGCCAGCGCCAACCTCTTCCAAAACTCGGGTTCAACCACGGTCAGCGCCAGTATGGCCTTCACCGGACAGGTGGGCGGTAACGCATTCCCCACAGGCTCAGCCGCCCCCACGCTCAGCCTTGCCTCCAACACCCAATCCTGGACCGGAAGCGGTTACTCCCAGCCCCTGTGGGCCACTGCCAATTTCGGCGATTACCTGGCCCTGGCCCAACTGGATGCCGCGGCCCTCGTCAACACCGGGCTGAACAACGCGGGCGGCTCCTTCGGCGCGGTGAGCAAGACCTCGTGGCAGAAAGTGCCGTTCAGCAGCAGCAACATCGCCCAGAGTTATGACTGGGGAGGCGGATTGGGCACATCCGCCGGGCTCCTTTACCAGAACCACCTGTCCATCGCCGGTACTTTCCGAATTCAGGGCCAGTTGCCCCAGAACAAATACGGGGCCACCTTCACCATCTACCGCGGCGACGCCGCCAAGGCTTTCACCCTTTCGGGCAACCTCGGTGCCGATTCCCCCGCGGTCAACACCTCCGGCCCGTTCATCGCCGGCCCGGTGGCCTTTCACTTCAACCAGAAATTGGCCGGCACCGGCCTGGCCTGCCGCGAGCAACCCACCCATCCCGGTTTCATCGAGTTCTACGCCACCGATTCCACCGTCACCGCCTTCACGATGGACCCGGACAACTCGGGGGTCAACAATAACCAGTCCGCCAACGGCTTCACCCAACTCGGCTTCTTCGCCACCCCGACCTACTCGGTCGCCCTGCAAAACGGCAGTTTTGAGGGACCCTTTGTCGTGACATCGTTGAACAACCCCCAGGGTTCACAATGGTCGTTCAATGGCAGCGGCTCGGCCACCAATGGCATCACCACACAGGGCTATTACCTCACCGCCGCCCCGCCCGATGGAACCCAGGCGGTTTACCTGGAGCAAACCTCCACCAGCGCCCCCAAACCCTCCGTCAGCCAGACCCTCCAGAATGTCGAGGCGGGCTATTACCAGCTTTCCTTCTTCGCCGCCAAGGCTTCCACCTCGGCTGCCTGCGACACGGTGGTCACCATCGGCGGTGTGAGGCTTTCGTTCCAGGTGAGTGGCGCCACCTATGACCACCTGCCCGGTTCGGCTCTCGGGTCTTCCGCCTACCAGCAGTTCACCAGCCAGCCAATCTACATGGCGGCGGGCAGCCACTCCCTCAAATTGCAGGGGCAGATCCCCTCTGGAACCGCCTCCCAGTCCCTGGTCGGCATCGACAAGGTCCAGCTCTTCACGCCAACCCTCACCGCCCGGCAGGCGACCTACCCGACCTTCAGCAGCCTCCAGGGCATGCTCGAAACCCTGAACGAGCCGAACCTGCTCGGTACCAGCACCGCCCCATCATCGCTTGCCAACACCGACACCACCACCGGCCAGGTCTTCATCAACATCGGGGCGACCTACACCTTTGCCACTATTCCGGCGGCGATCCAGTTCAACGCCAATGTCATCAACCATTCCATCACCCCGCTGCTGTTCAAGGTGAACGGCGGCACTTACACCATCGCTGCGGCCGCCCAGTCCGTTGCGGTCGCGCGCGCTGGCTTGCAAACCGCCAGCCTGGTGTTCCCCTCCTTCACGCCCGATTCCACCGCAACTTATGTGCTCGGATTCACCGACCGCGCCATGACCGTGACCTCCTCCAGCCTGGCGACAACCGCCAGTTACACCGGCACCATCGGGGGTGATTTCTCCTCGGGAACCGGGTCCTGGCTTTACAGCCCGGGGACCACCTTCACCGCCGGGGCCGGAACCGCCACGATCGCCGGAGGTTCCGTATCCGGTATCAGCGTCGCGGCAGGTGGAAGCGGGTACACCTCCGCGCCGACAGTAACCCTCTCGGCACCGCCCGCCAACACCACTGCCACAGCCACCAGTTCCTACAGTTCTGGCAAGGTGACCACGATCACCGTCAAGACGGGCGGTACCGGCTACACCAGTGCCCCCACCATCACCCTTTCGGGCGGTGGCGGTTCGGGAGCCCAGGCCACAGCCACCGTCACCAACGGCGTGGTGACCGCCATCACCGTCACCAACCAGGGCTCGAATTACACCTCAGCCCCCACGGTCACGATCTCTGCCCCGCCGGTGAACACCACGGCCACCGCCACGGCCAGCGTCAACAGCAGCGGCCAGATCACAGGCTTCACGGTGACCAAAGCCGGGACAGGCTACACCACAGCGCCCACGGTCACGGTCGCGCCCCCGGTGGCGCTCAATGTCAACATTGGTGCCGTGTTTGGAACCTCGGGGGCGTGGGTGTCTGGTGGCCGTAGCTACGCCTTCACCGCCTACCAGGGCCTGGCCCAAGCCGGACAGGGGTCCCAGGGGCGCCCCAATACCGACACCGCCTCGGCCGGCAGCTATGTCTACACCGGTGCCGCCTACAATACGGGCTTGGTTCCGACCGCCATTCGCTTTTATTCTAATGTTGCGCCAACAGCCACGGCGGTAGCGGGCGTTGAGGGCGGCGCGATGACCTCCATCACCCTGGGCAACCCGGGCACCTTCTACACCAGCGCGCCAACAGTCACCATCACCAATGGCGGGGGCACCGGGGCCGCCGCCACCGCGACGGTCTCCAATGGCGTGGTGACTGCCATCACTATCACCAGCCCCGGTTCGGGATACACATCGGCTCCCACCATCACCCTGTCGTCTCCCCAGACGATCACCCCGATGCTCTTCAGCTACAACCCCACCTCTTCGTCCCAGTCCACCTACACCGTCGCGGCGACCGGAATCCTGGACCCCGAATATCCCATCCAGGCGGGTGCCAACCAGATCCCGATCACCTTTTCCAACCTGGGCAACTTGACACCGGGCGTCTCCTACCTTTTCGGTTTTAAGAATGCCTCCACCGGGCTGGTGGCCATGCAAAACGGCACTACTCTGGCGGGGGGCTGGCTCTCCACCGGCACCAGCCTGGCCAACGTTGGCAGCGCTGCTGCTTTCACTGCCGCACCCGCCTACTCGCTCGATATCATCGCCTCCCAGACCGCGGGCAGCCCGGTGATCTCCAGGTCCTCGCTCGACACCGCCACGGGGCAGGTGGTGGTCAACCCGTCCCAGACCTACCAGTTTTCGGCCATCCAGGGTGCCACGCAAAATCTGCCCACCGCCCTGCAGGTGTACGCCACCGCCACCACGACGGGTGCCGGCTGGATCACGCCACTGCTGTTCCAGGTGGGCGGCACATCCTCCGCCCCGACCTACACACTGGTCGCGGCCGCCACCAGCATGGAAATCACCAAGACCGGTTCCACCATGCTCGCCGTGGATTTCGCCCCGGCGCGGATTTCCACGCTGAATCAGTCGGCAACCTATGTCATGGGCTTCAGCACCCGCCAGGTTTCCATCGCCACCAGCGGGGCCATCTCCACGAACTCCACCACAGCCGGCCTGGTCCAATACACTACAGGCGGTTCCTGGCTGCCATCCGGCACCATCAGCGCCTCCGGCCTCGCGGTGGGCGGCGTGTTCACGGTCGGCTCCACCGCCTCGGCGACGGTGCTGAAAAACACCGGGTTCACCTACTCGGCGACCTTCCTGAGCGAGGCCACCCAGTATCAAGATTATTCCGCTCTGGCGAGTGTCCAGTACCGGCCGTCCACCAACCCCAAGCAGCTCTATGTCGGCTATGCCGACATGAATTCGGGCAGCGCCACGGTCAAGATCACCGCTTCGGCGATCAACCAGGCGGAAATCCCGAATGTGACAGGCCTCGCGCTGTCCGGGGCCGAGAAGGTCAAGGGCGCTGTCACAGCAGTGAGACAGTTTTCTCTGCAGTTGGACGCATCGGTCTTCACGAACGGGGCGTCCGCGGCTAACCGGCAGGCCCAGGCGACGGCGACAGCCCAAACCACCGGCGTTGTCAGTTCCGTCACGGTTAGCCCGGGCTCCAAGCCTTTTAACCAGGACGGCTTCGTCTCGACAATCCAGGACTTCAGGGCCGGGACCAGGGTCTACTCCTCCCCGCCTGTGGTCTCGATTTCCGACAGCCCCGGCAATGCCATGGTGAGTTCCATATCTTCCCCGGCATACGGGTCCCTGCCCGACCTGAAACTGGGCCAGTACGGGGCCTTCACCGTCCAGGCCTGGTTCAATTCATCGAACATCGGCAGCAACGGCCAGCGGATCATCGACCTGGGCAACGGCCAGAAATCCGACAACATCATCGTCGGCATCTCCGGATCGAAGCTGTTCCTGTCTACCTACGCCGGCTCGACCGGCTACACCTTCACGGCCGGGCCGACGCTGTCCAGCAACACCTGGTACCACGTCTCCGCCGTCTTCAGCGGCACCACAGCCACCCTGTACCTCAATGGCCAATCCCAGGGCAGCTACGCCTCCATGCCAATGCTCAACAATCTGGCCCGCGCCAACAATTACTGGGGCAAGAGTAACTTGTCTACCGATCCCGTCTGGCAGGGCCAGCAGGATGAGCTGCGTTTCTGGAACCGTGCGCTCACAAACTCCGAGATTCAAGCCAACTGGAATACCAGCTATTCCACTCCCCAAAGTGGCCTCATCGGGTATTACAAAGCAGACCAGGAAGACAGCGCCAACCTGGCTGACTCGTCGGGCTCGGGCAACACTGGCAAATGGGTGCCGACACCGCTCTACCTCTTCGCCAACTACGGTTTCGAGGCACCCGTCCAGAAAAGTGGCGGTTTCACCAGCAACCCGTCCGGCGGCAGTTGGACATTCGCTAATTCCGCCGGCATCGCCGGCAATGGTAGCCCCTGGTATGCGGTCAACGCCCCGGAAGGCTCCCAGGCCGTCTACATCCAAAGCTCCGGATCCAGCAATGGTTCTATCAGCCAATCCTTCACCGTGACCGTGCCAGGTTACTACTTGGTCTCCTTCCAAGCCATCCAGCGAACCGGCTACGCGGCCAACCCGTTATCCGTGACCTTGGACAAGGTGAATATCGGAACGGTCGCCGCAAGCCAGGTCACCACCACCGCCTGGCAGGGTTGGAATTCCATTCCTGTGTATCTCCCCGCGGGTACCCACACCCTAAAAATCGCGGGGCAGGGCACCGGTGGACCCGATAGCGACACCGCGGTTGATAATGTGAGCCTGTCCAGGATGCCACTGGTTCCATCCAGTGCGCCCCTTCCCCTGATTGGGCGCGGGGCGACCGCCATGGCGGTGCTGGATGCGACCGGTAAAATTTCCGGAATCAACCTGGTCGCGCCAGGTTCAGGGTATGGCAGACCTGTCCTGACCATCGCCGACAACAAACCCGCCCGCGCTGTCGCCGTCTTGAACGCCTCAGGTGGCATCAGCTCGGCAACCATCAGTGACGGCGGGCAGTATTATGCTGCCGCCCCAAGCGTTGTCATCATCGATTCTTCCGGAACCGGCTTTGGGGCGGTAGCGGTTGCCAACATCAATTCCAGTGGCGTGGTCACAGGCATCACCATCACTACCCAAGGCTCCGGGTACAAGAAGCCCGTTTTCATCATTGATCCGCCCACTGTGGCCACCATTTCCCGGGATCAACTGGTCATCGCGCCCACAGTCACCATCACCGACTCCGCCGGTAGCTATGGTTCGGGTGCCTATGCCACAGTCACCCTGGATCAGAATGGGTTCATCACCGGGGTCTCGGTCAACCAGAACCAGGCCTCGGCCTCGGCTATCCCGGATGCGGGTACCATCGCCGCCCTCACGGTCACCAACGGGGGCATCGGCTACACCGCCACCCCCGCCGTGACCATCACCGATTCGAATGGCGGCACCGGGTCCGGGGCCACCGCCACCGCCGTCCTCACCAAGGGTGTGGTCACCGGCCTGACCATCACCTACGCCGGCTCGGGTTACACCAACCCCGTGGTCACCATCGACCCCCCGACGACCATGAACTCGGGTTACACCAACCCCACGGTTTCCTTCAGCAACAATAAACCGGCGGAGGCGTCCGCAACCATCGCCAATGGCGCCGTCACCTCCATCACGGTCACCACCAGGGGATCCTACTATGGCTCGACACCCCCGTTAATCACCCTGTCCGGCGGTGGGGGAACAGGCGCGACAGCGACGGCGATGGTCACCAACGGCCAGGTCACGGCCATCACGGTCAACAACCCGGGAACCGGTTACACCTCCACCCCCACGGTCACCATCGCCCCGCCCATCACCGCGACGGCCGTGGTGACCCAAGGGGTGAAGACAGCTCCCACGCAATACGCCGGAACCCTCTACACGCAGACCCCCGCTGTCACCATCACCGATTCGGCGGGCCAGGGGACCGGGGCAGTCGGTTACGCGGTCATGGAGGGGGGCCAGATCAGCGACATTGTCATGACCAACTACGGCTTCGGTTATGTCAGCCCCGTCATCACAATTGATCCACCCACTGTCGACATCACCCAGGCGCCGTCGGGCCCGTCCACCCTCCACCACACCTTCTACTTCCTCGATGGCAGCACCTTCACCACCACAACCACCGCCGACAGCAGTATCAGCCTCCAGTACCAGATCATCGACCACCTGAACCAGTTGAACAACAAGGCGATCGCAGGCCTTACCGGGGGAAACACCAACACATCCCCGGGCTACTACAATCTGGCGGCCTACCTGAGCCCGCTGCTCTCGGAATCCTACCCGACCTACGCCCAATCCGCCGGCCTCATGGTGGTCATGCCCGATTCGGGCAATGCGCCGCTCCTCTGGAATGTCTCGGCTGATTCTGACACCGACCCGTTTTTTTCCCAGGCCTACTTCACCAACCAGGCTTGGACCACAGCCACCCTCGGCCAGGTCACACTGGGCAACATTGACCTGGGCATGAACTTCACGGGCACCAACGGATCCTCCGGCTTCACCGGGTCGGCCCAAGTCGGCTACCTCGATGTGAGCCTGGTCGCGGACAGCTTCAGCCCCGATGTCGATTTCACCCTATCCACGGTTGCGGGCACCTTCCTGAATTTCGGCGACTGGCAAGCCAACCTTGGAAGTGACAACCTGCTGGCCCAGTACGCCAGGACGACAGCGCTGATCAACTCCTACGAACTCACCCTGAACGCCTTTGTCTCCTCCCAGGTTGGTGGCTTCCTCGGTCTCCCCACATCCTCCGCGACAACCGTGCCGATTCCGAATGTGACCTTCAGCGTCAACTCCGCGAACCTGGGCCAATTCATCGGTTCCAACTGGGCAAATGCCGAGGGCCTTTTGTATTTCGATCAATCCGGGGTGGGGACATCCTTCAACCAGGTTTCCATGGCCCTGCAACGCACCGACACGGCGACATACCTGGGAAGTGTGATGCCCTTCACCAGCGGAAACCTCCAGGACCTGACTAACTTCTCCGATTATTTCTACCAATATGTCCAGGATCACCTGGTCGGCGATGTCCCCACGGATCTGGATTCCCTGATGGATTGGGCCGATGACAACGCGTCCACCTTCAAGCTCTCCTTCGGCCCGCTGGCTGTCGGCTCGTCCTCCGGCTACGGAATCACACTCATCCCGCAGGTATGGTCAGAGCCCGTGAGTGCCACCTCCCAGGTGGCCTTCGATGCCGGCACCTTCGCCGCCCTGGCGGGGGGCTTCGGCTCCATGGGCAAGACCAACAATTCGGAACTCTCCTACCTTGTTGTTCCCCCCAGCAACACCGGGAATGTCTCGCTATCGCTGAACGCCGCCTGGCAGGCCCCGTTCGGCGCCTTCTGGACCAAGTCAGGTTCCGGTGTGTCAACCGCCTACTCCCCAGCCGGCTATGTGCAGGGATCCGCCACCACCACTGCCTGGAACCTCACCGGCATCGGCGTCACGGGAAACAACCTAGATTTTCAGGGCACCTTGGGGACGGCCGCTATCTATTTCGAGGCAAGCACTTCCTCTCCCGCGTCGGTCACCGTTTCTGGCGGCTCGATCAAGACTGGCATCACCTCCAACCAATTGGCGTCCGCGCTGGTGGCATCCAACCTGTCCGGCTCCTTCTCGGGGGGCACCTACAGCGGCACCCTGCCGGTCTATTACCCCACCAGCACCTGCTACTCCGGCGCCTTCACGGTTGCCGGGACGGGAGGTGCCTCCGGGGCCCAGCTCCCCCAATTCCTACAATTGCAGGCCGTTGCCAACGCCCTCCTCAACAGCTCGGGGGGTATTTCCTCCTGCACCCTAGTCGCCGGCGGTGCCAATTACGCCGTGGCGCCCCAAGTGACCATTCTGGACGAGGGCGGCACTGGGACCGGGGCCACGGCCACCGCCACCATCAATTCCTCCGGGGCCGTAACAGGAATAACCGTCACCGCCGCTGGCTCGGGCTATGTCTCGCCAGTGGTGCGCTTCAACGGCACCACCCGCAATAGCACCAACCCCATCGGAGCACCTTCCGTCACTTTCAGTTTGCCCGACATCACCAACGACGCCATCAACGCCATTTCGCTCGCCAACGCCCTCGGGGACCCGGATGTCTTCCAGCAGGGAATCGGGGCCCTGCAATCGGCGCTCCAGTCGGTCTTCACCTCGTCCATGAAAAACCAGACCCAGATCCTAATCGGCACCGGCACCAACGTCTTCGGCCAGGCATTTGACACCTACGGCGCCATCGCCCAGAACCTTGCCGCCACGCTGACCCCCTTCGTGCCACAGTGCGACCAGAACGCCACAGCCAGCGCCACCAGCAATTCCAGCGGCGTGATTACGGCCATCACGGTGGTCCAGACCGGGGAGTCCTACACCACCACACCGCTGGTCACCATCTCCGACCTCAACGGAGGTCCCGGCAGTGGTGCCACCGCCACGGCCAATATGGTCAGTGACGGCAACGGCAAACTGAAGGTTGGCTCCATCACTGTCACCAAGGGTGGAACAGGTTTCAAGAATCCGGTGGTCAGCATCGGCGCGGCCAGCAGTTCGAATGAGAGTGCCGACACCCAGCTCTTCAACGAGGCCTGCACAGTCTACAACACCGTGCTGGCAACCCCTGGCCTGGTGCTCGATGCCTCCATGGTGTTCACCTCGGGAACCTACACCAGCACCCAGTCGAACAAGTCGGTCACGGGTTACCTGCCCACCTTCCTGGACATCGGCGGCAATGTCCTCACCTACAACCCGACAACACTCAGTTTTGTCAATGGCGCCTTGCAGACCACCACCGTCCAGGCCGTCAAGCTTCCCCTAGTGATCGATTACCAATTGCAGGACACCAGCATCCCTTTTAGCCTGGGCATGCCCGGTATCCCCTTGTCGATCAACAACCCCGCTGACCTGAACCTGATCGCCTCGGGGTCCGCGACGGTGGATCTGAGCTTCGGAATCGACACCTTCAACGGCTTCTTCATCGTCCCGACCGCGTCTGGCGGCAATCAGTTCACCGGCACTCTGGACGCGGGACCCGATTCCGATTTCAGCACCACGATGACCATCGGTTTGCTGAGCGGCACCATGAGCGCCAGCACCGGCGAAATCTTCACCATGCCGTTCTCGACCCTGCTGACCGACCCCAACAACAACGGGCAACTCACACTTGCCGAACTCAACGGCATGACCCCCTCGTCTATTTTCCAGACGACGCTCGATACCCCGACGATTGGCTTGAATGTCGACCTCGAACTGAAGGTGGCCGGAGGCGGCATCGCCGCGGCCATCCCAGGCATCGGCAACACCATGAGCATCACCTGGACCCCAGGGCAGGGGGCCCCGCAGCTCAGCTACAACAACTTCTATGTTGATCTTGGATCTTTCATTTCCGATTACATGGGGGCCGTCGTTCCCTACCTCACACCCATCACCACGGGCGTCCAGCCCATCCTCGACGCCCTGCAAACCCAAACGCCGGTCCTCAGCGACATCATCGGTGGCGACACCTCAATACTGGGCCTGGCTTCCACCTTCGGCCTGGCCGACACGGGCTTCGTCACAGCCCTTTCCGGCATCGCCGACATGCTCGACGACATCACCAGCGCGGTGAACTACATCCAGCAGAACCCCGGCGAAAGCTACAGGGTGCCACTGGGTGTGGTCTGCACCTTTGCCGATGATTTCCGTGACGCCGCCAGCGGCCTGGGCAAACCGAAGCAACTGACCACCCTGCCCAGCCAGCAGGACAGCGTCAATGCCGTGAACGATTACCTCAACAAATACGCCAACGGGGCCAAGAACAACTTCACCGAGGCGGCTAAGAGTGTTGTCAACCAGTCCTACGGCTCTTCTGGCGGGCTCGGCATATCCTTTGACATCCTTGACCCGAACAACATCATCGGGCTGGTGACCGGCCAGACCGTGGATATTTTTCACATCAACTTCCCCACTCTGTCCGCCGACTTCAGCATCGACAAGTCGTTCCCGCTCGACCCACCGCTCTACATGACCTTCGGCGCCGGGGTCCACGCGGCGGTCAACCTGTCCCTGGGTTTCGATTCGGCTGGCCTTGAACAGTGGGTCGCCAGCACCATCAACGGTACCGATGGGCTGTCCACATCGGCCCTCGAGGGGCTTGTCCAGGATGTCCTGATGCAGGGACTCTTCGTCGACGGCGACAACACCTCCATCACCGCCGGCGGCACCCTGTCGATGGGTGTGCAGCTCAACGCGGGGCTGGCCAAGGGTGGCGTGCAGGGCAATTTCAATATTGACATGTCCATGACCCCCAATGTCGACTCCAGCGGCCGGCTTAACCTCCAGGAAATGATCCAGCTCGCCGGGTCCAACTTCTCCAGCCCGCTCAACCTGTTCGACTTTGATTTCACGGGCAGTGTATCGGCCGACGCCTACCTCGACCTGTATGAGCCTTTTGAATGGAAGCAGGTTTGGCACCAGGACTTTGGCAGTTTCAAACTTTTCGATTTGCACAACAATCCAGCTCCCCCGGTGGAGCAGGCTGCCAGCTATGGTTCGCTCTACCTGAACATGGGTTCAACAGGCAACCGCCGGGGATCTGTCACGCGCGGCGTGGAGGACGAACACATGGAGGTACGGCATCTGGGCGGATTGGCCGGCGACGAGACCCTTTCCGTGCAGCTCTATGTCAACGGGGTGCCGCAGTATGTCGACTCTCAGGGGATGCCGGTGCCCCAGGTTTACCACCATGTCGACCGGATCGTCGGCATCGCCGGCAAGGGCGATGACACCATCGACTGCGCTGGGGTGTTTTCGCCCACCTATCTCGATGGCGGCGATGGCAGCGACACGCTGATCGGCGGCCTTGGGTTCAACAGAATCCTGGGTGGCAGGGGCGCGGATCACATCGTTGGTGGCATCGGGAAAGATATTCTTGTCGCTGGACTCGGCAACGACAAGGTGTTTGGTGGCGGGGGCGAGGACGAGGTGGACGGTGGGCTAGGCTCTGACGGCATCGAGGTGCCTGGCAACTCCGTCATTGTCCGTTTCACCGACCATTTCGGCGATGACAGCATTCCGGCGTCCCACCTGGAGGGGGCCACCCTCGATTTCTCGAAGGTGACCAAGGACCTCCGTGTGGTATTGGGCGCCACCAATAGTGTCACCATCGGCGCGGGCCACACGCTGAGCTGGACCGGACCAGGGCCCGCCAAGATTATCCTCGGCACCGGCCATGACACGGTGGTGTTCCAGCCTGGGTACACGCCCTGCGAAATCGACACGGGCGACGGCATGGACCAGTTCGAGGTCCTGGCTTTCGAACCCGGGACGACAGTCCGGATCGTTGGCACCGACCCCGATGCCGACAACCAATTGCTCGTGAGGACGGGAGGAACGGACCCGCTGTTGCTGGATCGGGCAGGTTTCCATTCCGGCGACGCCGATTTCACCGTCGATTGGGCCACCGTCCGCAAGATCACCGTGCACGACACCGCGGCCACTGTGGAATTGGCCCTGGGGTCGGTTGCCCCAGACAAAGTGGTGGTTTTTGCCAAGACCATTTTGGTGAGCGATGACCTCCCCGCGAAAGATATACGCCTTGAGGCAGAGGACCTGGTCTCCGTTCAGGCGCATATCAACACCGACGCTTACGGCTCCGTGGCCTTGGTGACCGGCAAAAATGGCATGGTTAAAATTGGCACCGAAAATGACCTTCAGCTATCGGCCAAACACGGTGTCATCGAGGTGCATACCCCGGTGTTCTACCTGGGTGGCTCGGTATCTACCTCCATGGAGAATGGATATTTCAGGAACGAGGCCGGCAAGACTGTCGTTACCGCCACGGCCTCGACGCCCTTCTTCAAAACCTCGGTGCCGTCCATCACCGTCGGCCAGGGCGGCAGCCTGCGGGCCTGGTCCACAGACGGCACCGCGCTGACGGCACCCCTCACACCTTTCCAGGGCTACCAGGGCGTCCCCCGGTTCAACAGTGTCTCCGACCTCGACGGCGACGGCATTGCTGATCTCGTTTCGGTGCCCCAGCCCGGAGTCTCACCCCACATGGTCGTCTTCAGCGGCAAGGACATGTCCGTCCTCCGCAGCGTCTATGTCTTCGACCCGCGCTTCCTCGGCGGCGTCAATGTCACCACAGGTGATGTCGATGCCAACGGCGTCGCGGATATCATCCTGGCCGCCGACGCCGGCGCCACGCCGCATGTGGTGGTCATCTCCGGCGGCACTTGGGAGGTGCTCGCCAGCTTCTACGCCTTCGATAGGTCGTTCAAGGGCGGCCTGCGCCTCGCGACGGCCGACGCTGACGGCGATGGCATCCTCGATATCATCACCTCCACCGCCTCGGGCCCCATCTCCCATGTGGCGGCCTTCGCCAACCTGGGCCAATCAGTCATCACCAGCTTCTACGCCTTCCCCGAGGCTGTGAGAAACGGTGTCGAAATCGCCGCCGCTGACCTCGATGGCGACACCATTGCCGAGCTGATCCTCGGAACCACCGGCGGCACCAGCCAACAGGTGGGCGTCTACCGCGGCAATCCAGGCGCCATCGATTACTTCATGGCCTACCAAGGCTGGAGAGGCGATGTCCGCGTCGGCTCGGTGAAGACCGCCGACAAGACCCTCATCACCACCGGCCCCGGCCAGGGCATCGGCCCCAATGTCCGCACCTTCGACCCGGACTCCTATTACCTCCTCGACAGCTTCTTCGCTGGCAACCCCGATGATTTATCGGGGATTACTCTGTGATAGAACCCGTGTAGCCAACCTCCAAACTCGCCGGGCCCGGAAACTTGCCACAATGACCCGGGCATCCAACTCAAGAAAATTCCAAGCCGATTGGGTCAGAACCGATTCACCAGTTAGAAGGGCCACCCATTTTTCGCATCCATGCATGGAAATTCCTGGAAGCCGGGAAAATTTTCGGACATACCGCATTTGCCCTGCTATTCTCAGGAGTCATTCATCAATTTTGGCAAGGTTGGAGCAGTGATCATGGCAGGATCCCCAAAAAATCCGGGCGAGTCCGCGATTTCGGGTGAGATCAGTGCCGCCGTGGCAGAGGTGGCTGCCGAGGCCATGTTTGATACAGCGACTCTTCGGCCCGATGAGCAGGAATACCTTCGGGACCATACGCTCAAAAAGCCGCTGGGGGTGCGCCAGATCTGGGCCCTTGGCGTGGGCGTGGTGATCACGGGTGCTTTCTTCGGCTGGAACCAGGGCCTGACAGAGGGCGGCCCGGTTGGCATGCTGTTGGCTTCTTTGTTTGTCTGTGCCTTGTACATGATGTGGGTTTTGGCGCTGAGCGAGTTGTCGGTGGCCATGCCGTTCGCGGGCGGGCCGCTGGCCTATGGGCGTCGCGCTATTGGGCCAACATTCGGTTTTTTCATGGGCTGGTCCATGTTCCTGGAAGCGCTTTTCGCGACCATTGGCACCGCAATTGCCACGGGTGGCTATATTTCGTTTGTTATCGGGCTGTTTTCCGAAAAGGTCAGCCAGGACAAGGGAATGCAGGACCTGGTCACCCTGTGCGCGGGTTTGGGTACTGTGGCTGTGTTCGGGTTGATCCAGTGGACGGGTAGCAAACGCCAGGCGCAATTCATGGACTACATGACCTACGGTGCCATCATTGCCCTGGTCTGGTTCTGGATTGCCTGCATCCCGGCGGTAAGCCTGAACCGTATCCTCACCACGCCGCTGTTGCCGGAAGGATGGGGCGGTGTGCTGAAGGCCATCCCGTTTGCCATCTGGTGGCTGGTGATGATTGAAACCGTGGCCCTGGCACCCGAGGAGGCACACGAACCGCAGCGCACCATTCCCCGTGGCCTGACACTGGCGCAGATCACCCTCATTTTTTTGGTGATCTTGACCTGGTTTTTCGCTTCGGCCGCGGGCAACGATTACAAGCAAACGGGTGCCAAGGAAATGTCGTTCCCGCTCCCGTTTGTCTATGGCCAGGTCTGGGGCAACGACTCGTTTCATTTGATCCTCTTCTCCATCGTCGCCATTTTCGGCATGATCGCCAGCTATAACGGCATGATCTATGCTGTCACCCGGCAATCGTTTTCGCTGGGCCGAGCCGGCTATTTGCCGCGTATCCTCGGCCATGTCCACCCTGTCCGCCGGACGCCTGATGTCTCCATTTTTTTCTGGAGCCTGGTTGTCGCCGGTTTTGTCATTTATGGATATTTCAACGCTGATGCGGTGACTATCGCTGTTCTGACCTGCAACCTGACAGCGTTGATCTGGTATGCCCTGGCCATGGTTTGCCTGTTTGTGCTTCGGTGGCGCGCTCCGGATATGCCCAGGCCTTACCGGGTGCCTCTTTATCCGGTGCTGCCGGCCTTGGTGCTGTTGATGAGCCTATTCGCCGCGGTGGTCTACGGCTGGCTGAACGAGGTGACTGTGCTCTGGCTGACCCTGGGGATGTATGGGGCGGGCCTGGCGTACTTTTTGCTCTACGCCCGCCGCAATCTGGTTCGGGCGGCGCCTGAGGAACTTGCCGCACTGGCCGGGCAGGCTAACAAACAGGCTGGAGCCGAATCAGCGTCTGTATAAGTGGTTGCGCACATACTCCTTTTAATTATCCGAGGTTTTGATGACCACCTTCACACCGCTCAATCTGCCCCAGTTGAATACCGGCCCGCGGGTTCCTCATCCGCTCGAGCCCTTGACCTCCCAGGAGGTGCGGGCCGCCGTCGATCTGCTGAGGTCGGCGGGTAAAGTGACACCCACCACCCGGTTTATTTCCGTGGCCCTGGCCGAACCCGCCAAAGCCGAGGTGCATGCGGGCGCGCCCGCCACGCTCTCTCGCGGGGCATTCGTCGTCCTGTTTGACAATGCCACCAATACCTGCCACGAGGCGACCCTTTCCCTTACGGACGAGCGGATAACCACATGGAAGCAGGTGCCGGGCGTTCAGCCAACCATGACCATCGACGAGCAGATCGAATGCGAGCAGGCTGTGATCGCCAGCCCGCTTTTCAAGGCCGCCCTGCTGGAACACACCGGCGTTGACGACACCAGTCTGGTGATGGTTGATATCTGGAGCGCCGGTAATTATGGCGACGCCGAGGATAGTTCCCTCCGGTTGGCCAGGCCCCTCTGTTTCCTCCGCGCCGACCCCACCGACAACGGATATGTCCGGCCCATCGAGGGGATCAGGCCGGTGGTCGATCTGAACCGCATGGAGGTGATTCGGGTTGAACAGCATGGCAAATGGCCGCTGCCACCCGAGTCGATGAACTATTCGCCGGCGCGGGTTGGCACCCTGCGCGCTGATATCAAGCCTTTGGAGATCAACCAGCCGGAGGGGCCGGGGTTTGAGGTGGATGGTTATCAGGTCAGTTGGCAGAAATGGAAATTTGTGATTGGTTTCAACGCCAGGGAAGGTCTGACCCTGCACCATTTGCGTTATCAGGATGGGGAGCAAGAGCGGTCCATCCTCTATCGTGGATCTCTGACGGAGATGGTTGTTCCCTACGGCGATCCAGGGCCCACCCAAAGGCGGAAAAACGCCTTCGATGTCGGCGAATATGGCATTGGAATGTGTGCCAATAGCCTGGAACTGGGCTGCGATTGCCTGGGGCTGATCCGTTACTTCGACGCGCACCTTTGCGACAGCCGGGGTGGCCCGCTGACTATCAAGAACGCGATCTGCATGCACGAGGAGGATTATGGCATCCTCTGGAAGCACACCGACAGGCGACTGCCCGACAACCCTGAGGTGCGTCGTTCCCGCCGCCTTGTGGTTTCTTCTATCTCGACAGTAGAAAATTATGAGTACGGTTTTTTCTGGTACCTCTATCAGGATGGGACCATCCAGTTCGAGGTCAAGCTCACCGGCATCCTGTCGCTTGGCGCTTTCCAGCCCGGTGAAAAACCGAAATATGGGGCTTTGGTCGCCCCGATGCTCTATGCGCCAAACCATCAGCATTTCTTCAACATGCGACTGGATTTCGACCTCGACGGAGTTGCCAATTCGGTCCATCGCCTCGATGTGGTGGCCGACCCGGTCGATGCGGACAACCCCTTTGGGAATGCCTTCCAGTCGAAGGCAACTGTATTGCGGTCGGAAAAAGAAGCCATGGGAAATCTTAACCTCGAGACGGCAAGGACCTGGAAGATTGTCAATCCCGGGGTGCTCAACCGCCTAGATGAACCGGTCGGGTACAAGTTTTTGCCAGGCGACAACTCGTACCCGTTTGCCTCGCCCAACGCTTGGTGGCGCAAGCGGGCCGGCTTTGTCGATCACCATGTCTGGGTGACCCCCTATTGCCCGGACGAAAAGTATGGTGCCGGGGATTACCCCAACCAGAGCCAGGGTGGGGACGGTCTGAAACGCTGGACCGCGGCGGACAGGCCGATTGAAAACAGCGATATCGTTTTCTGGTACACCTTTGGCCATACCCATATCCCCAGGCCCGAGGATTGCCCGGTTATGCCAACGGCTTACATTGGCTTCACCCTGAAACCCAACGGTTTTTTCGCAATGAACCCCGCCAACGATGTTCCACCCTCCCAAAAGGCTAATAAGAAGGAAGCGGCGGGAGATTGCTGCCACTGAGTGTGCTTTTGCCGGACAGGATTGGCATGGCAGTGGCCCGGGTGATTGCACATTTCCTGTCACGGTGCTAGGCACCGGTTTGTGTGTGCCCAATTAACGGCCACAATCCTCTGCCAATGGCCGCGTGTTAGTCTGCCTTATTTTCATGGAGGAATGGGCGTGGCGGGGCGCGCGGGGGCAGCCCTTGCTTGGAAGGTGCCCTTGGCGGATTGGTTTTGTTTGAGGTTTATGCAAGAAAGCCACTGGGGGACCCGTGCTGCGCCAGGCTAGGGCAACCAGCCGGGAGGGCGCGATCCGTTTAGACACGGGTTGAGCCAGGGATTGGTGGGCATTGCTGCCGCGACCGGGACGCCCACAGGGGGGCGGCGCGCCACCTGAACGGTTGTCTGCCATGCCGGCATGGCAGACAACCGCCAAGAATAACCATGGGAACCGAACGCGGAACCGGGGACGGAAGGTCCCGGAAGAGCCGCGATTGTGTGTGCCAGCCTCACGCTGTTGGCACACTGTTATGCGGGAGTCAGCAAGAGCCATGGTGAACCTGTGACCTCGCCGCGGGGTGACGCCCTGCCGAGCGGACCGTTGCCACTGTGGCAACGGAACAGGCGGGGGTGAGTGACATACCA
>Ga0255132_1000159_pt1 | contig 25626 bp, 8 predicted proteins | sample Law_Law_RepA_8d_FD_188551 | JGI IMG/M metagenome (GOLD analysis project Ga0255132, IMG submission 188551) | Freshwater microbial communities from St. Lawrence River, New York, United States - Law_Law_RepA_8d | ecosystem: Environmental > Aquatic > Freshwater > River | place: USA: New York...
AGGTGGCACTCAGGTAGCAGCATGGAGGCCTAGACCATGGTTGCCTGGCTACTTGTTTGGGTCACATTTCTTCATTGTTGACGGGTGTGGCTATTTGTTCCGAGAGGGATTTTGGGAAATTTTTGGAAATTTTTTGGAATTTTTTTTGGGGGGCGCTTCCACATGCAGACACGCGGCGGGAACTTATTCAGGATTGGGATTTGCCTTGGCATGGATGCACCTGTGTTTGGTTGTAACGCATTGTAAAATAAAGCTTTAAGATTTATTTTCTGCTGTTTGATTGCGTTAGGATTGCGTCATTTTGTTCCTGCCTTCGCCACCATTAACGGCTCTCAGGTGGGGTAGAAAGATCGGGTCCATCCCGTCTCGCCATTTGTGTCATGCGGGCTTCAGCATCTCGCGGGGCATCAGGAGCAGGAAGCAAAACGATTTGCCTAGTTTTCGATCGACTCCGTGTCGCTGGACCTGCAACTGTATTCGGGACGCTCAATGCTCTCTGCGAATAGTGAGAGTTGATTCGCACGGCGAAGAAACAGTTGGCGGCGAAGTCGCCCGTGTCCAGCTACCAGCCCCAAGCCACAGGCTGCTGAGCGACCAGCAGGGCTGCTTTTTGAAGGCCCGATGCCAAAACCAACCCCATGGACCCGGCTAATGAACGCCACACAGAACGAGAATGTCGACTTTTTTTCTCCCGTATTGATCTGCTTCAGGTCGCTGCTCATGAATTCTCACCAAAGCCGGGTCACGCCGTAGGGGTCGAGCGCCTCGTCAGCACTGACAATCGGAATACCTTCGACCAGCGCCTGTGCAATCAATAATCGGTCGAATGGGTCTCTGTGATGGCTGGCAAGCATCGTTAACAGGGCCGTGTGGCGAATTTCCACGGGAAGGATACGGAACTCGTTGTCGGCAAGTTCCCGCACCATGAACACTTCGTATGGTTCCGGCAGGATATACTTCGCTTTGCCGATCTTGATGGCAATTTCCCAATAGCTGGCCGGGCTTACTTCGACCTCGGTGGTCGGATTCTCGATCACCAGCCGAGCCGCAAGGCTTAGTCGGGGGTCGTCCAACAGAAACCACAACAACGTATGGGTGTCCAGGAGAACTCGCATCACATGTACTCTGCAAAATCTTTCAAGTGCTCGTCGTCCTCCTGGAGAATGACGAGTTTCCCTTTGGCGCTTCCCGCCTTGCGGGGCTTGCGAGGGGAGGCTTGCTCTCGCATGAGTCGGGCAACTGGCTTCTGATCCAGCGTGATAATCAATTCCTCGCCCGTGTCCAGATGTGCGACCAATTCTGGCAGTTTTGCCTGCGCCTCTTCCATCGTGACAATCGTAGACATCGTCGAACTCCTTCCTGTTCGGTGAATAGATTTAGAACGAGGCGTGACAAAGATTAGGCGCCTGGAGTTACTGGAGACATCCGGCTTTCGTTCGTCGATTTCATTGCGATTGACGGCGCCACTGGCTTTTTGTTCTTGCTGATGATTATCTCTTTGCCCGATTCTAGTTGATGGACGATATCAATCAAGTTCGGCCGAGCTAATTCTAGTGTAATCGTTCTCTACATACTTTTGTCCTTTTTTTGGAACCAAGCAATACAAGAAAGACACACACACACACGCTTCTGGCGGGCGACAAAGGTGAAACCGCTACCCAGTTCCATGAGAAACCGCTCCATCTCCCGCAGGATGGCGGCTTCCAGCTCCTTTTCACTGTAGGCACCGGACAAGCCAAGGAAGTCGAGCAGGTAAGGATCGTGAAAGACCATATCCGGGGTCAACCGGCCATCATTCCGCAGGGTGGCCAACTCCTGGCGAATCAGCTCCTCGCTGTTTTTTGAGAGGGCGGTGCGCTCGAAGAGCATCCCCCCGATCTTCTGGCGGAGCGTGCGGACATTCCAGCGTTCCACCCGACACATCTCGGCGTAGAACTCCCGGGCCATGCCGTCTTTCAGGGGAATCAACGCGAGGATATGGGTCCCGCTCAATACTTGCACCAGTGATACAACAATCCGCTCGTCGGGAAACAGCTCGGCGAAACGGACCATGCGGGTCAAAGCGGAGTAGCTGAAGCCTTTGCCGAACTCCGCCGCCAATTCTTGCGCCAGCGATGCAAGAATCTGCTGGCCGTATTCGGCACGGCCCTGGTGGAGATTTTCGGCCAATAGGCGTTTACCGATCCGCCAGTGCAAGAGAGTGAGTTCGGCATTCACCGCCGTGGCGACACGAGACCGAACCGCATGGATCAAAGCGCGGAGTTCGTGGAGCAGTTCCGGCTTCTGGGGCTTGGCCAGTGGTGACAAATCCTGACTCATTTCGTCAGGCCCCCAATCATCGTGAGAATGCGGTTGGTGGTGGTTTTCAGGTCGGCATCAATCGCGCTGAGGGTGCGGGGCGGCTGGAAGACATAGAAGTGCCGGTTGAAGGGGATCTCGTAGCCGACGCGGCCCACGCCGCTGGGCTTGTATTTCAGATAACGCGGGAAGCTCATAATTGTGCCTCCTGTTCCAAGTCGCGGGACAGTTCGGCCTCGAGGGACTCGATGCTGGGCAGGCTGGTATCCAGCAGGGTGGGCAGTGCGCGGAGGAGTTGGTATTCGGGCACGCCGATGGGCTTGTCGATGCCCGAGAGGGCATACTCGGCGACGAGTCGGTTTTGGGTGCGGCAGAGGAGCAGGCCGATGGTGGGCTTGTCGTCGGGAGCCTTGATCTGGGCATCCACGGCGCTGAGGTAGAAATTCAACTGGCCAGCGTGTTCAGGCTTGAAGGCCACGGCCTTGAGTTCGACGACGATGTAGCATTTGAGCCGGGTATGGTAGAAAAGCGGGTCGATGAAGAATTCATCGCCCGCCACTTCCAGGCGAAACTGGCGACCGACGAAGGCAAACCCGGCCCCCAGTTCCAGCAGGAAGCGGGTGATGTGGCGGATGAGGGCATTTTCGATGTCGCGCTCGTGGGCCTCATCGCCAAGGCCCAGGAAGTCGAAGTGGTAGGGATCCTTGAGGATTTGGGTGGCGAGCCCGGCTTGGGGCGGGGCGAGACGAGACGGTGTTCAAAGTTGGTGATGGCAGCACCCTGGCGCAGGTGGAGCTGGTTCTTGATCTGGATGGTGAGGGTATCGCGGGGCCAGGATTGCTGAAGGGCTTCACGGGCATACCAGTAACGCAGGGCGGGGTCGGAGAGCTTGGTGAGGAGGGTGACGATGTGAAACCAGGGCAATTGGTCAGCAGGCAGTTGACTGGTCTGAGGGGAGGGGCTGAATTGGGCAGCAGACTGCTGCCCAATTGGGAGGCCTTGATTTCCAGCTTTCCGATGGGTGCTACAAGCTAAGGCTCTAATTTTGCAACGCTCCGTTGCAAAATTGACGATGAATCATATTTGCGGGCAAATCTGATCATGTAGCCGATATTTCGAACCGAAAATTACTTCTGTTTCGGCAGCTCGTTTTTCAAATCAACTGCCAGACGGGGAATGACTCCAGCACCCCAGCCTTCTTCCTTCTGGCAGGCAGCGATCATGCAGCCGATGTCCCAATACATGGCGATCATTTCAGAGGTTTGATTGGGGGCAAGGGCTGTTTTTGGGGATTTGTGCCAGCACGGTGGTATGGTCGCGGGGGCGCTTGAGGCCTTGCGCCGGGGTGTATGCGGTACGCTCTCGAGCGGACTGCACCATGCCAGGAAAGATACTGGTTGGGGGTGCTGCACCTTCAACGGGTTGGTGATTGGTGCCAAAAAAGGCTTGGATGCGGGGGCGTGGTCTGGACCTTTGGACCTTTTCGCGAATGCCTGATGGGCAGGTTCTTTGCGGGCAATACCGATGATTTATAAGGGATTACTCTCTAATACTAGCCGTGTATCCAACCTTCGAGCATGCCGGGCTTGTAACTTCGAAGGCCCGGCAAGGTGGTTGGTTGTTTTTGATACTTATTAATACTTATTGATATCAAGATTTGTCAAAGGCCATGATTTAGCCGAATAAAATAAAATATAGTGTACTTGCCATGAAAATGGGCGTATAAAAGACCGAATGAGTTGATAGAGAGCCTCCTTCAGCCTTTCCCGTGGAGTGCTGGTCATGTTTTGCTCCCTTTTCCTAGCTCAAGTGCTTTTTTACCAAGCACCTCCCGGCGCTCCGGGCAGCCCGCCAATTGGGGGGCCGGTTTCTCCCATGCCCGGCAATGGCGGTGGTAGCCCTGGCTTTCCCGGCGCTCCGACTTCTCCCAAGCCAACCCCGCCCGGCGGTGGTGCTAGCCCTGGCTTTCCTGGTGGGCCTAGTTCGCCGATGCCGATCATGCCTGGTGGTGGTGTAAACCCTGGGTTTCCTGGTGGGCCTAGCTCGCCGATGCCGATCAATCCCGGTAATCCAACCGGTGGTGGTGGTAACCCTGGGTTTCCTGGTGGGCCTAGCTCGCCGATGCCAATCAAGCCCGGTAATCCAACCGGCGGTGGTGGTAACCCTGGGTTTCCTGGTGGGCCTAGCTCGCCGATGCCAATCAAGCCTGGTAATCCAACCGGTGGTGGTGGTAACCCTGGGTTTCCTGGTGGGCCTAGCTCGCCGATGCCAATCATGCCTGGTAATCCAACCGGTGGTGGTGGTAACCCTGGCTACCCTGGTGGGCCGACATCGCCGATGCCAACTACTCCTGGCGGTGGTGCGAATCCTGGCTACCCTGGTGGGCCGACATCGCCGATGCCAACTGCTCCTGGCGGTGGCATGAATCCTGGGTACCCTGGTGGTCCCAGCTCGCCGATGCCAATCAAGCCCGGCGGTGGTTCTCCCCCTCCGGGCACTGCTCCCAAGCCAACCATGCCCGGAGGCGGTGGTGTCGCCCCAACCAGGCCTACTGGCCCCATTAAGCCGCCACCGGGCACCCCGCCCAAGCCGACTTTTCCCGGTGGTGGTGGTGGTATAAATCCCACTGGGCCAACTTTCCCAACTGGGCCAAAGTTGCCCCCGCCGGGCACCCCGCCAATCTTCCCGGGGTTTCCGAGCAACGGCTAATTTTGAAGGCATTCTTTCAAACACCCCGAACCGCACGATTCGGGGTGTTTGCGTTCCGTAGGGCAACACTTCCACAATGATTGGCTGCTGGGGCAAATCCGCAACTTCAAGGGCAAGCTTAAGAAGCATCGCAGCCAAGCCCTACAGGGCGAGTGAACTTTTATCTGGTCCCTGGGGCATGTGCCTTGCCGAAGCTTGGAGTGTGCCATCCGGGCCTCTCAAGGCTATTCCCCTGCCTTCAGTGAGAAGGCCCCAGCCTGATGGGCTACAATTGGTTAGAAGTTTTTCATACTGACTGCCACGCCGACCTTGAGATGCTGGAATGAATCGTTCGCTAAAAATAGTATCTGTGATATTTGGTATGTGTGCGGGTTGTGGTGAGCCTGCGCCGCCCTCGCTGCCGCTTTCGGTTGTGCCCCAAGGCTATGCGATTGTTTCAGATGATTGGACACCCAATCAGGTTCCAGTTTGCGATCTGGTTCTCACAAGCAAGTCTGCCGAGGATATCCGCGTGAAGGTTGCAGTCACCCGACCCGAGGCAGGCGTGGTTTTCACTGAAACGGTCACTCTGCCATCGAAGGGCCGCGCCTTTGTCAGCGGCCATCTCCGTTCGAAGACCCTCGAAGAGTTGAGGAAGTTGGGTCACATTCAGCCAGGTGATACTGTTGAGCTGAGCAAATATGACTGCAAGCCGCTTATCATCCCGATCCCGGCCGCAGGTGATTTGGAGATCCTTTACCTGTCGCCAGCCAACGGGCTTATGGCAATCCCCAGCAAATAACTTGGATCTTCCGCGCCAACTTCAGGGCCCCCTTGGCAGATAGAGCGACTGCACTTTGCGCAACGACTGAACCCGAGACGATGATGCCACATGTCATCGCGTTAGAGGAGGCCGAGTCGATAACCACAGCCGGCTGCTTTCCCCAAGCGGCCTAGCTGAAATGAGGCTGTTCCCGGTGTATGGACCGGCAAGTATACGCCTATTCCATTTTTTTGTAAGATTATGACAGAGAATACCAACCGGGCGTGATTGCCCCCTGCTACCGTCACCCCTAAAGGCGGGGCAGGATCACTGCACAGATAATGCTTTTTGGATGACCATGGCCCGTAAACCTCAGCAAGACCGCAGCGTTCTTTCGATGGCCAGAATGCTTGATGCCGCCGAGGCCATTTTTGCAGACGGCGGGGATAGCGCCCTGACTGTGGAAGCCGTGGTCAAGCGTTCGAAAACATCGGTTGGGAGCTTCTACAGCCGCTTTGGCGACCGCGACGGCCTGCTCAAGTCAATGCACGAGCGGTTTCTTTTACGGCTCGGAGGCGCGGCGCATGTGGCGGCCGCAGCAGCCGGTAACGAAAAAACCCTAGCGGGTGCGATCGAGGTGTTTATCTCCCATGTCTTTACCGGCACGAACGAGTACCGCAATTCAGCACGATTCTTCGTTCTGCACCGTTCGGCTGACCCGATCCTGCGTGCTCAAGGCATCCGGGCGAACGCCGTGTTCGCCGGCATCTTTAACATGCTTGTGTTGAGCCATCGCGATGAGATTGCCCATGCCAACCCGGCGACCGCGGCCGACATAACCTGGCGGATGTTGTATGCGGCTTTAGCGCAGCAGATGATGTTCGACGACGAGGAAGTCAGCGGCGTGAAGATGACCATCCCGGCGTTGGTACGCGAAATCACATGCTGCCTTGCCGCCTACCTCAAGACAAACTCTGGGAAACGCTAATCGCACTTTCTGGCAGGTGGTGAATTCGCCTGTCAGCCGTCTCTTCGATTCAGCTAACGGGTTAAGCTCCCCTTTCCGACCTGACCAACGAATGGGCCGAAATTCTCCACTTTTGGCTTGGTCGTGCCCGCCCTAAGTTGCGAAAAAAGGGCCACAATCAAACATCAGGCACGCGCAAAAAAGCAAATTTTCCCTCCTTTTTTACTAATTAGAACCTTCCATTTTTAGGCAGTTGCCAGATTGCCTAGCCCTCGGTGGGCTGTCGTCTGGATCTATCCTTACGAACCCGTCATCTCCATGGTTTTTGAATGCTTTTTAGGACTCACGCATTGGTCCGAAACCTCATTTAATGCTGAAATTTTGGCAAGAATAGGGCAAATGGGAAGCCTGTAATTTTGCCCAAACCCCCAATGCTCGATCATCTGAATAAGGTCCACCTTTTGTATGAAATGGCCTTTTCCTTGAAAAAATCTGGGGGTTTGGGTTGATTTTCCCTTGCATGATTAGAATATACGCTCCATTATACTTTGATTACTAGGGTAGGACAGTCCATAAATCGGCCTTGGTGGCAGCAGTGCCACCGGGGTTTTTACAGGGTGCACCCCATGAAGCGGAATATGTTCCTTCGCAAACTCTCTTCAAGCTACTCCCGCCTTCGCCGCTATCTCGACTTCCACTTTTCATCCCGTTGGTTCAGCAAGGCACCTGCCCTGAGGTCCGGCGGTATCGTATTCAACCCCTCATTGGAGATGCTCGAGGGCCGTTATGCGCTGTCCAGCGACATCGTGGTTGGCGGGTTGCAGTTTCGTGTGCCGACAGATTTCGCATCGCAAAATGGAATCTACAGCACTTCGTCGGTAGTGGACGTGGGCTTCGCGCCCGGCTCCGGCACTTTTAGACCGTTGCTGCAGCTCAATGGCAATGTCTCGATCGATACGAATCAGGGACGGTTTTCGGCGACCGGCAGCGTCAGCGCGGTGGCAAGCGGGTCAACGGTGACTCTCCTCAGCGCCGGCATTAACAATGCCGATATATCGGCATTGACCTCGACGGGACTGCCCGGGCTGACGGGTACGGATGTTACGGTGAAGGGATTGACGTTCAAGCTGAATTCAATTTCGGTCATCAACACCAACAACCTGCCCGCCGTGAGGCTTCAAGGGGCGGTCGATCTCTACGGCATGTCGATCGCCGTGAACGATGCCAACTATGTCCAGATCAACAGTAGCGGTATCGACCTGACGGGCGTGACCGCGACGGTGGGTAGCGGGGCGCTCCAACTGGGTGGGATGACGCTCGGTTCGTCTCAATTGGTGGTCAACTACGCCACCGCATCGCAGACGCTTTCCGTCACCGGTTCGAGCAGTGCAGCTGTCAACGGACTAGGCACGATAACCGTGGGCTTGGGGGCTGGAGGTACCCAGGGCCTGGTGGTCACAAACGGTGCATTCGTCGGCTTTGGCGCAACGGTGGGCATCAACACGCAGATCGCTGGCGGGACGTTCACATCCAGCAGCACGATGACCTACAGCAACAGTGCGAACACATACACCGTCACGGGCTCTGCGACTGAAGTTTTCGCTGGCGACAAGACACTCGCCCTAACCCTCGGCAGCGCCGCCGATGCGGCGAACGGCATCCCGGCCACCGCTGGCCTCGTGATCAAGAACAACAGGCTAGACAGCCTGAATGCCAAGGCGGTCGCCACTAACTGGGCGATTGCCGGAGGCACCTTCAACACGACGGCTCTGGTGACCTACGCAGCGGCCAGCGGCGGGAACCTAGAGACGCTGACTGTCACGGGCAATGCCAGCCTAGCCTTCGGCACTGGAACCTCGGCGAAGACACTGAGTATGACGCTCGGCAGCGCCGCCGATGCGGCGAACGGCATCCCGGCCACCGCTGGCCTCGTGATCAAGAACAACAAGATAGACAGCCTGAATGCCAAGGCGGTCGCCACTAACTGGGCGATTGCCGGAGGCACCTTCAACACGACGGCTCTGGTGACCTACGCCGCGGCCATCGGCAGCAATCCTGAGACGCTGACTGTCACGGGCAATGCCAGCGTAGCCTTCGGCACTGGAACCTCAGCGAGGACGCTGAGCATGACGCTCGGCAGCGCCGCCGATGCGGCGAACGGCATCCCTGCCACCGCTGGCCTTGTGATCAAGAACAACAAGCTGGACAGCCTCGATGCAAAGGCGGTCGCCACTAACTGGACGATTGCCGGAGGCAACTTCAACACGACGGCTCTGGTGACCTATGCCGCGGCTAGCGGTAGCAATCCTGAGACGCTGACTGTCACGGGCAATGCCAGCGTAGTGTTTGGCACCGGAACCTCGGCGAAGACGCTGAGCCTGGTTCTTGGCAATGCGGCTGTGCCGGCGACAGCCACGGCGGTGGCGATTCCCGCAACCAGGGGGATTGTGATCCAGAACAACTCGCTTTACAGCCTCAACGCCCGGGGGACTGCGACCAACTGGTCGATCGCCGGGACGAACCTCAGCTTCGACTCCCTGGTGAACTACACATCCTCGAACAATCAATTGGGCGTGCAAGGTTCGGCCACTTTCACTCAGTCGGCTATTGGAACGCTCAATGTCCAGATGGGAACGATGCCCGCAGGTAGCGACGCCGGCATTGTGGGGCTCGTTCTAAGCGGTGGGCAGGTGAGCTCCCTGGACATGACCCTTAATTCGAACATCACGACCGGCGGACTGACCTTCACCACTTCCGGGCTGCACCTTGTTTACGCGGCCCAGTCGTCTACCTTCACGCTTACGGGTGCTAGTAGCTTCAACTTCAATTCGCAAAATGTCGGCGTCAACTTCGGCGGATCCGACTCTTACTTTGGGTCGGCACCCACTGCCGGACTGGTGATCACCAACGGTAACCTGTCGTCGCTCGACATGATCGTGACATCTTCTATCGCGGTGGGCTCCCTGACCTTCCGTGCGGATCATCTGCGCTTTACCCAGAACCTGCAGAATTCCAACAAAGTCTTCACGATGACGGGAGCCACGAGTTTCTCGGCGGGGGGACTGGGCTCGGTTTCAGCGACCTTCGGAACGGCGGCTGCGAATGGCAACCCCGCCACGACGGGACTGGTTATCACCAACGGCAGCCTCACCTCGCTCGATATGTCACTCACATCGAATATCAGCGTAGCCAGCGTTGGGTTCTCCACCACCGGCCTGCGGTTCACCTACCAGTCGTCAGCAAACGAGTTCACCTTGGGAGGCAGGGCCAGCGCCACGGTGGGCGGGATTGGCAACATGGACATCACTTTTGGCTACACGACCAATGGCGCCACCAGCGCCGGCCTCGTGGTCAAGAACGGCAGCCTCGTCAACCTCGACATGACGGTCAATTCGTCGATCTCGGTCGGGCAAGTCGGTTTCGACACCACGGGCCTCCGGTTCACCTACACCCAATCGACCCAGACCTACACGCTGGGAGGTTCGGCAGGGATTACTGTGGGCGGTACTAGCGGCCTACGGGCGACCTTTGGCTATACAAACCCCGATGGCTCCACGGTGGCCGGCCTGACCATCGTGGGCGGCAATCTGGCAAGCCTCTGCCTCACGGTCGATTCGAGCTTCGCTGTCGGCGGCGTTTCCTTTGGCGTCAGGGATCTGAATTTTACCTATCAGAACCTCAGCCAGATTCCCGGCGGCAGCTACTCGGGAACGGGTGTTTACACAGGCGCCTACAGCGGCACCTACGACTCCTCCGAGTATCAGTTCAACATGGCGGGCACCGCCTATGTGACGATCGGCGGCATGTCCAACCTAAGCGTCAGCTTGGGCAATTCGAGCACCGTCGACGGCGTGACGACGACGAGCCCCGGCCTGATCATCGTGAACGGCAAGCTGGAAGCCCTCGATCTGACGGTCAATGCGGGCTTCGCGGTCGGCGATGTTGAGTTTGGCGTGGAAGACCTCCAGTTTACCTACCAAAACACCAGCCAGATTCCGACGGGCGCGACTCGCACGACGGGAGTCGTCTACGCCGGGCCGTACGACACCGCTAAGTCGTACGACACCTCGAAGTTCGAGTTCTGCATGTCGGGCACCGGCTATGTTACGGTGGGCGGCACAGCAGGTCTGAGTGTGACATTTGGCTATACGAACAGTGCCACGGGGGAAAAAACGCCCGGCCTGATCCTGGTCAACGGCAATCTGGAAGCGATTGATGTGTCGATCAATGCCAACTTCATGGTGGGAGATGTTGCGTTCGGCGTGGATGAACTCCAGTTCACCTACCAGAACATGAGCCAGATCCCTGCCGGCACGAACTACATCGCGGGAACCGTCTACACCGGCGAGTACGACACAAGCAGGAGTTATAACACCGCCAACTTCCAGTTCAGCATGGCAGGAACGGCATTTGTAGCGATTGGTGGCACAGCCGGCCTGAGCGTATCGTTCGGCCATACCGACGAAGTCACGGGTTTCGTCACGCCAGGCGTGGTCATCCGCAACGGCAACCTCGAAAGCCTCGACGTGACGGTGAATGCGAATTTCGAAGTCGGCAAACTCGTGTTCAGCGTGGAAGACCTCAAGTTCACCTACCAGAACATGAGCCAGCTCCCCGTTGGCTATAACTACATCGCGGGAACGGTCTTCACCGGAACCTACGACACAAGCCGGCAATACAACGGGGACAATTTCACATTCAGCATGTCGGGCAGCGCGTCCGTAGCAATCGGTACTACGATTAATTTGGGCGTAACGTTCGGCCACACTAACGAAGCCACGGGGTATGTCACTCCCGGCATGATTCTCAGGAATGGCAACCTCCAAAGCATTGATGTCACGGTCAATGGGGCCTTCACGGTGTATGGCGTCACCTTCGGCGCGGATGACCTTCAGTTCACCTATCAGAATAAGAGCCAGTTGCCCGCCGGCACTGCCTATGCTGCGGGTACCGTTTACACGGGAATGTATGACCTCAGTAGGCCGTATAATGCCAACAATTATATCTTTGGGATGTCGGGCTCTGTCTTTGTGACCTTGGGGGAAGCGTTGACCATGACGGCCACATTTGGCCGCACGGAAAAAGATGGTTCAGTCACGCCAGGCCTGGTGATCAGCGATGGCCAATTCGTCAGCCTCGATGTGACGGTACGCGCACCGTTTGCTGTTGGTGGAAGGACTTTTGCGGATGCATTGCTCAATTTCTCTGTCACGGCGGCGACGCAGACCTACACCCTGACGGGATTGGCGAGGGTGTCTTTGTTTGAAGGCATGGCTAATGCCTCCGTCTCGCTGGGTAAGGTGGACGATGATGGTACGATTCTGGAAAACGGCATCGTGATCGTGGGAGGCCAGCTTCGCAGTCTCGACTTCACGATCAATTCGGACTTCTATGTCAATCTGACAAAGTTCACGATTAAAGACATGCATGTTCACTATGCGCGACTAGCGGAAACCGTCAGGGGGATAAGCTATCCGGCCAATACCTTCACGATGGGTGGCATGGCAAGCATGAACACCCCGCTTCTGGCCGAGACAGACGTTCAGTTCGGCGGGAATGGCACCGAAGGCCTCGTGGTCACGAACGGCCAGTTGGTCAAACTCGACATGACCGTTAATACCAGCGTTTTGGCCTTTGGTGGCTATGCGCTCGCCAACGGTAGCTTGGTGATTGCATACAGCTCGGCGGCAAGCACCTTCACGATGACCGGCGATGCCTCGATCGACCTGCCAGAAATTGCACGAGTCAAAGTCACGCTGGGTGGCAATGGTACTGCGGGGCTGGTGATCAACACCCAAAACAATGTCGTTGTTTCTTTCGATATGAGGGTGACCAGCGACTTCGCAGTCGCAGGGATGAAGTTTGGGCAATCGAGTCTTGTCATGACTTACGCCGATTCAACCCGCCAGTTCATCATGTCCGGCAATGCGAAACTGAATCTCGGGGTCACCACATTCACTGCCACACTGGGAGGAACCCTGAGCAATGGCACCACTTCCCAGGGACTTGTGATTCGCAATGGAAGGCTGATAAGGCTTGATGCGACCATCGCGTCAGCTATGGGAGTTCCCGGACTTCAACTCGGTACAGCCAGCCTTTACTTGGGATATGATGCGCTCACCCGCACCTTCGACTTCACCGGCACAGGCGATGCCACCCTGGATGCCAAGCTGCCAGGCTGGGTGACCACCTACTTCGGCATCCCGAGCGGTTCGTGGAACATCGGCACCATCAAGGCTGCCATTCATGTGGAGCAGGGAGGGTCCGACAGTTCACCTCTCCTCCAATCCCCGGTCTCAGCCGGTTCCGGGGCAGTCGATCCCAATGTGGATCTGCCTTGGGCTTTTGGAATCGGCACCGGAATGACCACACCTGTGGATCCGAACGCATTGCCCCCAGTGGGCGACAAGGTCAAGTACATCACCGGCAAGGGCAGCATCAGCAATTTCAACCGGTCTTTCAAGGAGGGCAATTCCTACAGCATCACCTTCGCCGCCGCACAGCAAGCTAACAACTCGGCGAATCAGTCGATTGTCGTCACGATCGATGGCCAATCGATCGGCGTCTTCACACCCAAGAATTCGGAATACCAGAGTTTTACGACCTCGTCTTTCAACCCCGGTGCGGGCAATCATACGATCGGTTTTAGCGGCCTCGGCGACGGCGTGACGGTCTACATCTCCAATGTCTCGGTCAATGGCGTAGCAAATCAGGCCACGCTCACCACCCCGCTCTCGAATCCGACTCCGTTCAACTCTGCCCTCGGCTTCAATGGCACGAGCGACTTCGTGCAACTGCCGAGTGCCGGCTTCACCAACTTCCGCAATGGGTTCAGCGCGGGCATGTGGGCGTACACATCTTCTGTGGCGGATTCCTCCCAGTATTTCAGCTTCGGCAACGGGCCGAATAGTGACAACATACTGTTGCGAAGGGATGGAACATCGAACAACTTAAGATTCGCTGTCCTTCGGGGCAGTTCATCCCAGGGAATCACCGCAGCGAATGTGATCCAGCTCAATACCTGGCAGTATTTGAGTGTCACAGTCACCCCGGCTGGCGTGGCAACTATTTATGTGAATGGCGTTGCGGTCGCAACCGACACGAACCCCGGCTTCGTGCCGAATGTTGTTGATCGAAGCATGAACTATGTTGGCAGAAGCCCGTGGGGCAACCCACTCTTCCAGGGCCAGATGAACAGCTTGAGCGTCTGGAACAGGCCGCTCTCGGCGACAGAAGTCCAGGCCGCTCAGTCAACCGTCTATAACGGCGCAGAAACCGGGCTGGTAGGCTATTGGACAATGAACGACACCACCAACGGCGTCGTCTTTGACCGTGGGCCCAACTACCTGAATAGTGATACCGGGCCGAACCCTACTCGTTTCAGTTCGGCGCTTAGTTTCAACGGCACCAGCGACTTTGCCCAACTGCCGAGCACCGGCTTCACGAACTTCACCAATGGCTTCAGTGCCGGCGTCTGGGCGTACACATCCTCTGTGGCGGATGGCTCACAGTATTTCAGCTTCGGCAACGGGCCGAATAGTGACAACATAGTGTTGAGAAGGGATGGAACATCGAACAACTTAAGATTCGCTGTCCTTCGGGGCAGTTCATCCCAGGGAATCACCGCACCCAATGCGATCAAGCTCAATACATGGCAGTATTTTAGTGTCACGGTCTCCTCGACAGGCGTAGCAACTATTTATGTGAATGGCGTTGCGGTCGCAACCGACACGAACACCGGCTTCATCTCGAATGTTGTTGATCGATCCACGAATTACCTTGGCAGAAGCCCATGGGGCAATGCACTCTTCCAAGGCAAGATGAACAGCCTCAGCATCTGGAACAGGACACTGACACCTGCAGAGGTTCAGGCCGCTCCGTTCACGGCGTACACCGGAAGTGAATCCGGCATGGTCACCTATTTGCCTTTGAACTCCGTGACTAATGGCACCATCACTAACCCTAGCAACAATGCGTTGAATGGCACTGCCAATGGCTCGGCCGTCGCGCTTAGCAGCCCGGCAATCGTCAACAGCCAAAACAGATATGTTGCCGCAGGGAATGCGATGAGGTTCAACGGCACCAGCGACTTTGCAAACCTGCCGAGCGCCGGCCTGAGCGACTTTACACAGGGTTACACTATCGGCTTCTGGGCAAACACATCGTCGGTGGCTAATTGGTCCCGTTATTTAGATTTCGGGAATGGTCAAACCAACGACAATATCCTTCTCGGAAGGGTTTATAATACGAACGACTTAACCTTTACTATATACCGTGGCGGTTCAGCTATGGGTGTCACCGCATCCAATGTGATCCAGCTCAATGCCTGGCAGCATTTCAGTGTCACGGTCACTTCGTCAGGCGTGGCAACTGTTTATGTGAATGGCGCTGCGGTCGCAACGGCATCGAACCCCGGCTTTATTCCAAACAATGTGACCCGTGTGAACAACTACATCGGCAAGAGCAACTGGGCGGCCGATGCGTTCTTCCAGGGTCAGATGCGCGACCTGAGCATCTGGAAGACGGCGCTCACACCTGCCCAAGTTGCGGCAAGCATGACGACCCTCGCAACGGGCAACGCCAGCAGCCCAAGCGGCTACTGGCCATTGAGCAGCTTCATTCCCTTAAACGGCACGAGTACTGGATCTACCGTCACGATCAACAGTCCGGCGCTCGTCGTCGGCCAGTCTAGCTATGTGACTGCGGGCAGCGCGATGACCTTCGATGGTGTCAGCACCGCGGTCCAACTGCCAAGCGCCGGCTTCCGCGACTTTTCGCAGGGCTTTAGTGCGGGTTTGTGGGCGTACACATCTTCTGTTGCCAACTGGGGACGGTACTTTGAGTTTGGAAATGGTGTAAACAGCGACAACATCGTTTTGTCTCGCAATTTCACCACGAATAACCTCACATTTTTTGTTGCCAAGGGAAGCAGCATTGTCGAGCTGACCGCAACGAATGCAATCCAGCTCAATACCTGGCAGTATTTCAGCGTCACTGTCACTCCGTCGGGCGTTGCGACCTTGTTCGTGAATGGTAATGTCGTCGCTAGTACCACAAACATGGGCTTAGTTCCTAACGTCGTGAACCGTGCGAATGCCTACATCGGCAAGAGCAACTTTCCGTCCGATGCGCTCTTCCAAGGCCAGATGAGCAGCCTCAGCGTCTGGAACACCGCGCTGACCCCTGCCCAGGTGACGGCGGGCATGACGACCAGTTACACGGGTAACGAAAGCAACCTCGTTGGATTCTGGCCATTAAGTGGCCCTGCGAATACGCCAACGCGCACCACGACCATCGACAACACTTTCACCAACGCACAGTCGTTTGATGGTAGTTCCACATTTTTGACAGCTACTCCCAATTCATCCACCCCCAATTTTGCTGACCTCACGACCGGCTTCAGCGCCAGCCTTTGGGCTTACACCTCGGCAGTGGGTAACTACGCCCGATACTTAGACTTCGGTAACCCTCCAGGTGGTGGCGATAATGTTGTCCTGACTCGGGAAGGGACCTCGAACAATCTCAAGTTAGAGGTCTGGAAAAACGGAGGGGTGACGACTCTCGTCGCGACTGGGGCAATCAAGCTCAACACATGGCAGCATTTCAGTGTCACGGTCACCAGTGCGGGTGTGGCCACGATTTATGTGAACGGCAATTCAGTCGCAACCGGCACGAGCTCAGGATTTATTCCAAGCGCGGTCAACCGGTCGAACTGCTACCTCGGCAAGAGCAACAACTCCAATGATGCGCTTTTCCAAGGTCAGATGAGCAACTTCAGTTTCTGGAAGACTGCGCTGACACAGGCGCAGGTGCAAGCGGCCTCCAATGCCGTGTTGAGCGGTAACGAAGCCAACCTCGCCTACTACGACTCTTTGGGTTTCAATCCCCAGTCGGTGACGCCCAACATCACGACCCCCGCAGCGCTTCCCTACTCCACAGCCACGGCTCAGGTCTTCAACGGCACATTTGTTAATGCTCAGGTCTTCAACGGCAGTTCTACTTTTGTGAACGCGGCTCTCACTGCATCCGGCTCTGGGGTATCTAACCTCACGGGCGGCTTCAGTGCCGGTATCTGGGCGTACACATCGGCAGTGGGCAACTACGCCCGATACTTTGACTTCGGCAACCCGGGTGGTGGTGGCAATAATATTGTCCTGACTCGGGATGGTACCTCGAATGACCTCAAGTTAGAGGTCTGGAAGAACGGATCGTTGCAAACGCTCGTCGCGACCGGGGCTATCCAGCTTAATTCTTGGCAGCACTTCGGTGTCACGGTTACCAGCTCGGGTGTGGCTACGCTCTATGTGAACGGCACACAAGTCGCCAACGGAACGAGCCAAGGATTTATTCCAAACAATGTGACCCGTTCGAATACCTACCTCGGCAAGAGCAACAACTCCAATGATGCGCTGTTCCAGGGCCAGATGAGTAATTTCAGCTTCTGGAACAGGCCGCTCACACCTGCCGAGGTCCAAGCGACGTCCTACACCAACTATGTTGGCAGCGAAGCTAACCTCGTCTCTTACAATGCGATGGGCTTTAGCCCGCCGCCAGCCACCTCGGCGGCACAGGTCATCGCCAGTGCGAATAGTTCGATCAGTATACCGGGCAACAACCTGACCGACTTCTCACAGGGCTTTAGTGCGGGCGTCTGGGCGTACACATCCTCGGTGGCCTCCTGGGGACGGTACTTCGATTTTGGAAATGGTCCTGTCAGCGACAATATCCTTCTTACAAGGGCCGGAACATCGAACGACTTATCCTTCACCGTCTTCCGGGGCAGTTCATCCCAGAGCGTCACCGCAACGAATGTGATCCAGCTCAATACCTGGCAGTATTTCAGCGTCACGGTCACCCCGTCGGGCGTAGCGACCTTGTTTGTGAACGGCAATGCCGTCGCCAGCGCCACGAACGCAGGCTTTGTTCCGAATGTTGTCGCCCGTGCGAATAATTTCATCGGCAAGAGTAACTGGTCCGCCGATGCGCTCTTCCAAGGCCAGATGATGGGCTTGACTGTGTGGAATACGGCGCTCACGCCCGCCCAGATGGTCACCAATGCGAATCTGGCAACGCCGCAACCTACCGGCAACGAACCTAATCTTGTGGTTTTTGTCCCCATGGATGGCAGCCCAGCAGCCACGGTGATCGATCGCAGCCCCCGTCAACTCAACGGCATTCCACAGGGTGGCGTTGCCTATACGCCTACTGGCTCCGGGTACAACACTCCCTTCGCCGGCTCGCTTACTTTCAACGGCACGAGCAACTTTGTGCAAATGCCGAGTGGTGGCTTCTCCAACTTCAGTAATGGGTTTAGCGCCGGAGTCTGGGCGTACACATCTTCTGTTGCCAACTGGGGACGATACTTTGACTTCGGTAACCCCGGTGGTAGTAGCAATAATATTGTCCTGACTCGGGATGGTACCTCGAGCAATCTCAAGTTAGAGGTCTGGAAGAACGGATCGGTGACAACGCTCGTCGTAACTGGGGCGATCCAACTTAACACATGGCAGCATTTCAGTGTCACGATCACCTCTTCGGGCGTGGCAACCATTTATGTTAATGGTGTTGCGGTTGCAACCGGCACGAACCCCGGTTTTATGCCAAACAATGTGACCCGTGCGAATAATTACATCGGCAAGAGCAACAACTCCAATGATGCGCTCTTCCAAGGCCAGATGAGCAGCTTAAGCGTCTGGAACACCCCTCTGACTCAGGCACAGATTCAGTTAGGTATGTATAAAGCGTATTCGGGAACCGAGCCCGGACTGGTGTGCTACCTGCCCTTGAACGAGACCAACGGCAGTACCGTTGATGATCGCTCACCCAATCAGAATGATGGCACGGTGAATCGTGGAATTATCAGTCAGACCACCTACACTGGCAACAACCTTGACAACCTCGATTTCCAGGCGACCACTATCGCTCCGGGAACGACTGTCACGGCCCCTGCCAACACCGCCTGGATCTACACCGGTTCCGCTGGCATCACCTCCAACACGGGCAATCTCGCGGTACCGGTAGGCACTCAGGTTGCCACCCTGCCGGGCACCAGCTCGATTTCGACGACGCTCACCGGCTTCGCCCCCAACCAGACTTATTCTGTATCGTTCCAGGCTGCGCAACCGGCGGGCTCTAATCAGCAGGTCGAGGTCTTGCTCGATGGCCAGTCTCTCGGCACCTACACACCACCCGCTGCGACCAATACCAGCGGCACCCCGCTGCAAAGCGCGCTGTCTTTCGATGGCCGCACCAGCTACGTCTCACTACCCAGTTCCGGGATGAATGACTTCAGAAACGGCTTCACGGCCAGCGTCTGGGCGAAAACATCAGCAGTGGGCAACAATTCCCGATACTTTGACTTCGGTGACGGTCCAAACAGCGACAGTATCATCCTGAGTCGGGAGGGAACGACGAACACCCTCAGGATAACGGTCGTTACGAACGGCCAGCAGGCGGTTCTCTATGCGAATAATGTGCTCCAACTAGATACATGGCAGTATTTCAGCGTCACGATCGATGGCAACGGCGGGACAAGGATCTTTGTGAACGGTAATCAAGTCGCATACACTCAAAACACAAGCTTTGTTCCAAGAAATCTCCCACGCCCGAACTGCTTCCTTGGCAAAAGCACCATCACGACCAACGACGCGCTGTTCCAGGGGCAGATGGGCGACCTCAGCGTTTGGAAAGTCGCTCTTTCGCCTAGCGAGGTGATGACCGGTTACACAACGGGTTACACCGGCAATGAAGCCAACCTAGTCGGCCTCTGGCGTCTGGGCGATGCCAACACCACATCTCAAGGGTTGGGCGCATCCAGCGGTGCGAAAGCTTATGGCAACTTTGTTCCGGGCGCTGCTAGCACGGCCGGGCTGGCTTTCGATCACCCGAAGTATTTTAATGGTACTACGGATTTTGTGACGCTTCCAAGTACAGGCCTAGGCAACTTCGATAACGGCTTTAGTGCCGGAATCTGGGTTTACCCGACGAATAACGCCTCCTATCAAAAGTTCTTCAGCTTTGGTAATGGCCAAAACAGCAATAACATCATACTGGGACGACATGAACAAACCAATGACCTGGTTTTTCATGTCTTTAGGGGCAGCCAGGCTAGAGACATTAGAGTATCGGGTGCAATCTCGCCGAACACTTGGCAATACTTTAGTGTCACCGTCACCTCATCCGGTGTGGTCACTCTTTACAAGGACGGGAATCAAATCGGTCAGGCCACAAACTCTAACTATAGACCCCTCAACGTCGAGCGTTACGAAAATTATGCTGGAAAAACCCCTTTCTCGGGCAATGAACTGTTTCAGGGGCAGATGGCTGATTTGGGTGTCTGGAACAGGGCGATTTCAGTGGAGGAGGTTCGGTCCGCCTACACAGTGGGCCTCCGGGGTGACGAAAACGGCCTTGTGCAACTGAATCGCCTTGGCGAGGTTAATGCAGTTATTTCCACCACCGACGCGCTGCCGATGCAGCGGCCGATGAACTTCGATGGAAGTACGAATTATGTCATCCTCCCCACCACGGGCTTGAATAATTTCACCTCCGGCTTTGGCGCGAGCGTGTGGGCGTACACTTCCTCGGTTGCCAACTGGGCAAAGTACTTCGATTTTGGCAATGGTGCGGCTAGCGACAATATCGTCCTCACGAGGGTCGGAACATCGAACGACTTAGCCTTCACGGTCTTCCGGGGCGGTTCATCCCAGACTGTCACCGCAACCAATGCGATCGCGCTCAATAGCTGGCAGTATTTCAGCGTCTCGGTAAATAGCGCGGGCGTGGCTAACCTTTATGTCAATGGTGCTCTTGTCGCTTCGAACACGAATGCCAACTTTGTTCCAAATAATGTGAGCCGTGCGTATGACTTCGTTGGCCTTAGCAATTGGACTGGCGACGCTATTTTCCGGGGCCAGATGGGCGACCTTTCGATTTGGAACAAGCCGCTGTCGGCGGATGAGATCCGGACCGGCTACACGACTGGCTTTCAGGGTACCGAGCAAGGCTTGGTAGGCCTCTGGCGCCTTGGTGACCTTGGCTCCACAGTGCCGGATTCCGGCCCCAATGGCTATGACGGTGGCGCGAACGGTAATGTAAACGCTTTGCAGTTTACCCCCGGCTATCAGCTCTTCACGCTTCCTGTTGTTATGCCGGGGCCAGGCACCCACACCCTCACCTTCAGGGGCACGAACTCCAGTGGAGGCGCAAACGCCTTCATCAGCAACATTGCATTCTCGACGACCCAAGTCTTCGTACCACCCTCGGCGATTACCTACGCACCGCCGGCACTTACCAACACGAGTTTTGAAAACACGACTTGGACGGGTTGGACCACCCAAGGAAGTGGTTATGCCTACAACCCCACCGGCGCTGGCATGGGCTGGAGCTTCAGCGGCAATGCGGGCGTCACCCAGCATGGCTATGGGCTCGACACGAGTTACAGCGTGAACGGCCAGGATCAGGGGAACGGCGATAGTCCGCCGGATGGCAACTGGGGGGCGTTCCTGCAAAGCGGCTACGGCACCAATGGCAGCATGTCGCAGACGATCAGCGGCTTTGTGGCTGGTCAGAGCTATGATATTTCCCTGTTTGCGAAGGCACGAAATAGCGGTGTTTCTGGTAACAATGATGTGAACTATCGATATGGATTCAGGTCGAGTTTCACAGTTTACATGGACGGTGTTGCCCTGGGCACCTATCAGGTCGCATCGAGCACCAACTGGCAGCAGATCTCTATTCCGGGCATCATTCCCGGGCCGGGCGATCATACCTTCACCATCACCACCAACGGTGCCCTGCCTCTCAATAAAAATGGAAACTGGGTCACCACAAACCCCAACGGCTCGAACCCCGATCTCGTGGTGCTGATCGACCAGGTTCAGTTCCTTAATAGCGGGGCCGATACGGTGGCTGCCATCCAGTCGCCTAGCTCCCCCTCGCCTAGCAATGGCGTGCGCAATAGTTACTCGGCCTTCACAGTGAATGTAGGCGGGGTTGACATCGGCATGCAGGTCTTCTTTGACGGCAGGGTGAACCTGATTTTCGGTGATGTGCTTGGATTGAACTTCCAGCAACTTGCCCAAGATTTAACTCAGTCCTACAAGGCCACTGCAACGGCACTCGCAGCGGCGTACAACCAGACTGCGGCCGGCCTGCAGAACGGCGCCACGGTGGTGGCACGCGATCTCGAGACGGCTCAAAACGAAGTCAGCGCGGCTGCTAGTCGGGCCGCTTCTCAAGCTACTTCGGCCGCCACTGCTGCTGCCCGTAATCTCGTCAAGGACTTGAATCGAGTCGGCAGACGCATCAGGAGGTTCTTTAACTACTCTGTATCGGATGCCACGATCTATTACGATCCCACGCGCACCTTCAACCAGACTCCTGCCTACACGGCGACGACCAATGCCGCCGGTAGCTTCCAACAATTAAATTTGCCGGAGCAGCCCACCGGCCAACTGGTCGGCTTTGGCGGCATTAACACGGCCACCGGCCTCCCTAACAACGCCATCTTCACGGCGGTGGCGACGGCGGAAGTGGTCAGCCCGCTGACCACCCTGGTGAACCGGCTTGTCGTCCAGGGCTACTCCGAGGCGGACGCGATAGGGATCATCGACAGGGCCTTCGGCATTCCACCGACGCCCGCAACTTCGAATGCGCCAGATAGTTTGCCCACGCCTTATGACATCAATGCCGCTGGCACGCTGGTGAATGCAATGGCAGGTGATCGTGCCTCGAGCCTAGCGTTTGCCGCTGAGGTGAAGACCTACACCGTGGCCCACGAGATGTCCGCCCTAATTATGGGTCTCCCGGGCAAGCCCGCAGGCCTTGCTATCTCAGACGTGATGACCAATGCCTTCGGTGCACTTACCGACCTATTCCTTTCGACGACTGGAACGGTCAACCTCAGCGACCCAGCAGTGATCGAACGCCTGATCCAAGCCACCGCGACTGCCTCCGGCCTGACGATCGGTTCCTCATTTAGCACACCTGCGGCGGGAATCATTGCCCGGGTCGTGGGCGGGATCGTGTCCCTGGAGACCCAGGATTCAACTGCCAGTTCGGCGCCCGGCAAGCAATCGTTCCTGGAGCGCGTGGCCGCCTTCCAGACCTTGGCCAACGGCACGATCGCCCAGAAGCTCACACAGGCCGCTGGACTTGCTGTTGACGCTCCCAACGGCATCAACAGCTTGGCGGCATTTTACTCATCCGAGCAGCTAGCCTCAGATGCTGGTAACACGATCATCGGCTACCTGCTGGCCCCCGAGCTTTCTGTGGTCAGCGCCACCGGCTCTACTGGTGCTGGCCAGAGCAACTTCCTCACTTTCGAGATTCGGGTAATTGGGGAGGCTTCTCCGCTGCTGCCCCTTCGCGTGAACTACACCACGGCAGATGGCACAGCCACTGCGGCCAACGGAGATTACACTCCGGCCTCCGGCACCCTCACTTGGGCCCCTGGTGATTCCTCGTCGAAGTTCATCCAGGTTCCGATCGGTATGGGCACTGGCATCTTGGCGGCCAAGCAGTTCACGATGCAGCTCTCAAACCCGACCAATTCAATCCTGCGGTTCGCCTCAGGCGTTGGCACAATCGAGAACACCGTTTTTGCCACCTCGACCACACTGACGATCAGCGCCACGACTGCAACAGCGTTCACTCCAGTCGAGGCAAGGGTCACCGTTACCAATCAGGATGGCACGAATTCCCCCGGAGCCGGCACGGTCAGCTTCTATGAAGGGGACCTGTTGCTCGGCATGCGCACGCTCGATGCCACGGGCACGGTCACAGTAGCCACCGCTCAGCCCCTTGTGGGCAATCATCTCATCCATGTCGTCTACAACGGCAACACGATCCCGGGGGCCAGGTACACTCCCAGCACTTCCAATACGGCGAATATCAATGTCACCAAAGCCAGCCAGTCGATTGCCTTCGATCCAATTGAAGACACGACCTATGGTGTGAGGCCCATCCCCTTGGCTGCCACGAGCAGCTTCGGCCTGCCGGTGAGCTTCTCGGTGATCTCCGGTCCGGCCTCCATCATCGATGGCAGCCTAGTTGTCACTGGTGCCGGCACGATCATCGTGCAGGCCACGCAGCCTGGCAATGACAACATCTTTGCTGCGGCCCCGGTTGATGTCACCTTCACCGTGGCCAAAGCCATGCTGACGGTCACCGTTGCCGATCAGCAGATGATCTATGGTGCATCCCAGCCGACACCCACCTACGCGATCAGCGGATTTGTCGGTAACGATAGCGCCGCGTCGCTTGCCACATTGCCGATGCTCAGCACCGTCGCGGCCAACACCGCGGTGGGCACCTATGACATCACAGCAGCCGGCCTGGCTGACCCCAACTACACGGCCGTCTATGTTCCTGCGCACCTCACGATCACGCCGGCCACGCTCACGGTGATTGTTGATGCCAAGACGATGGTCTACGGTGGCACCATGCCGCCCCTGACCTATTCAACGAATGGTCTGGTCGGTTCTGACACGACCAGCACCCTGTTGAATCCCCCTGTTCTCACGACCACCTCGCCCACGAGCAACGTCGGCACCTATCCCATCAGAGTCACGGTTGGTGACCCCAACTACTCCATCGTCGTGGCGACCGCGGAACTCACGATCACTCCGGCAGCGCTGAAGATCACCGCCGACAGCCTCGAGATCGCCCGCAATGAGGAGTTCCCGGCCTTCACCGCGAAATACCAGGGTTTGGTCAATGGAGATACCTTGGCTAGCCTGCCTTATCAGGCAGTAGTGACGCGGAATTCCTCTAGCAGAGATGCTGGCGCCTACACCTTGGTGCCATCCGATGCGGTGGCTCCCAACTATGCGATCACCTACGAGGTGGGCACGCTGACAATCAAAAAGACGCAGCTTACCCTTTCCGTGATCGACACGAATTGGTACCCGGGCCTTGGTGCCGCCCAGTTCTCTGGCAACTACTCCGGCTTCCTTGGCGGTGAGGATGCCAGCTTGCTGACCAGCCAGCCAATCTTCGCTATAACCGGTCCCGATGCCGCGTTTTTCAACGCTTTGATTGCAGCCGGACCGGTCGAGGCGCTCGAGTTGCTCAAGGCAAATCCATCGTTTGGTAACAAGACATTCCCACTCACGTTGCCGGTCGATGCCACAAACCTGACATCAAATAATTACGACATCACGGTCATCCCGGGCACTGTGGTCATACCGGCGGCCAAGTCCATCACCTTCCTGACGACACCCAACCTCTTTACCGTGCACGGCGACAGTGTCACCTTCACAGCAGTGACGCAGGTCTATGTCGAGGTGTTGGAGCCCGGCACGCAGCAAACACGGGCCTTTGGTTTCATCCCGGCGGCAACGGTGGGAACCGTTCAGTTCCAGGTGGATGGAGTGAATGTGGGCGAACCGATAGCCGTGGACGCCGCCGGCGTGGCCAGCTTTACCAGTTCGACGCTCTCCAAAGGCTCCCACACGGTCACGGCGGTGTTCAACAGTGGTCTGGGCAACTCCATTGGGGGCAACACCCAGTCAGTGCAGATTGACACGCTTAATGCCCCACCGAAGGAAATTACGCTCTCGCCGAATACCTTGCCCGAGATTGCAGTTGCAGGCACGGTGGTGGGCACCCTCTCCACCACCGATCTCGACGCCGACAACATATTCACCTACACGCTTGTTTCCGGTACCGGCAGCGCTGACAACGCCTCGTTCACGATCGACGGCAACACGCTGAAAACAGCCTCTACATTCAACTTCGAGGCCAGGAACTCCTACAGCGTCCGTATACGCTCGACCGATGCAGGCGGCCTGTACACCGAGAAGACATGGACGATCGCGTTCAAGTCGATGGCCTTCACCGTGGCACGCGCCAAATCCGATACTGTGCATGCGATCGGTGGCACCGGCCCGATGAGTTACCAGGTAAC
>Ga0255132_1000162_pt1 | contig 25399 bp, 18 predicted proteins | sample Law_Law_RepA_8d_FD_188551 | JGI IMG/M metagenome (GOLD analysis project Ga0255132, IMG submission 188551) | Freshwater microbial communities from St. Lawrence River, New York, United States - Law_Law_RepA_8d | ecosystem: Environmental > Aquatic > Freshwater > River | place: USA: New York...
CTCAATCTCCCATGGGCTGTTCATCTGTGGTTTGGGATGCATCCGAAGCCACAACACATGGTGCATTGGGCGAAGGAATCAAGCAACTGGGAGTGCTGCTTGCAACCAGCGATGTGGTTGTTCTTGTTGTGTCGGTTGAAAGTTATTCAGATTCCGGGGTTCTTCGATTGTTGGAATGGTGCGCGCATTCAGATTGCCTCCCAGTGGCAGTTGTCACGAAAACATCCTCTGAAAATGATAGATTTGTCGCGGATCACCTTAGAAGAATCGTGGGCCATCGTTTGCCTGGACTATTGTTGCCTGTGGTAATGCTTCCAGAGTCGGATGCGATAAACATTGCCGCTGGCATTGCGGGGCAAGGTCCATTGGCTGCAGGCAGGCAGAAATTGGCCTTGGAAGTCTCAGGCGTTGTGGCCGAATCACACAAAAAATCAAAGCAGTCAAGACAAGTGGCAATTGTCAACGTCTTGTCTCGTTTTCTCAATGATCAGTCGCAATGGACGACTCCAATTGAGGATTTTAATGTCGTATTGGAGGCGGCAGTTTCTAGGGGGCGGTTGGAAGCTGAAGCTTCCCTAATCAGTGGTGCGAAAGCGCGCTTGAGTGCAGCAGGTTTTTCCCTAGCTGGGAAAAACCTGCTGGAATCACTCGAGTTGCCTGGTCATGGTCGGGTATGGAGCTTGCTGTTTCGTTTGGCTGGTTGGCCGCTAAGGCAGTGGCTCGTCGGATCAGGTAAGAGCACACCGCTCGAAGAAGTTGAGTCGGTCTTGCCACGAGCATTGGGAACCTGGAAAGCGCGCGTGCAACTGGAAGTGGTTCCACTCAGGAACGACCTGTTGATGCAGGGTGCCATGTGGTCTGGCGGGGTTCGGCGCAACGTTGAATCTCGTCAATTATCGGATGGAATTCAGGCAAAGGCGGCGGAAATAGATGCAAATCTTGTCAAGGAAGCCAATCTCAGCGCTGTCGATTTGCTGAATGCGCGGCCTGGCCTGCTTGGCTTTTTAAGGTCTATCATATTTATTTTTCAGTGTGCCTGCCTTTTTGCAGCAATCTGGTACGGGAGCGGCGGGTTGCTTTCGTTGGTCTATTTGGCGGTATTTGCTGGACTCGCGGACTTGCTTCTTGTTCTTACTGTTCGCCTGCCCCTCTTTCTGATTGAGCGTTCATCGCAAATAAGATGGTTGGATCGGATGCGTTTCGAAATCATCAATCCATTCGCCTTGGAATTGACTCGGGAAATGAAAATAGCCCTTGGCCCGGTAAACGATGCGTTTGAAGCTTGGAAGCGTGCCCAAAGGACGATCAATAACTATAGCGTGCCGGGAGATAGCCGGTCATGAACCCAAATGCCGACCCTCGCATGGCCACTGTGCTTTCCGGTATCTCTCGTCTCGTGGCAGATTTTGGAGACCAAGGCGCTCTGACGCTGATATTGCAAAACGATGCCGGCAAGGCCCTTTTAGATTCTATGCAGAACGTTTCAAGAGCTGCCAGCATGCTGGAAAAGGGGCCACCTATCCCTCTTTTTGCCATGACTGGGCCAACTGGAGTTGGGAAAACATCACTGCTCAACGCCATTTTGCAGCAGGAAGTTGCAGACGTATCGTGGCGGCGTCCAACGACAATAGAACCTTTGCTCCATCTCTTTGGCAGTCAACCTGTTGCTGAATTACCAGAGAATATCCGGAATTGTCCCAGTGCGCCTCATGATATTGATTTTTTGTTCAATATGCTCATTGTGGATATGCCATATTTAAATATGGTTGACGCCACGGTTGGTCTGCGAAGTGAATCCCTGTTGGAGCAGGCGGATGTTGTTCTGATTGTTGGTTCGCCAGAGCAATACGGCAACCAATCAGTATGGGAGTTGATCCGAAAGAAATCCGCGACAAGCGCTTTTGTTTTCGTGTTGAACAAGTGCGACCAACTGCCTGATGGAGTTGGCGTGGGCCTCGCATTCAATTGGATGACTGAATTAGCGCAACTTGGATTCGCAAATCCGATTATGCACCAGTTGAGCTGTCGATGGGCTTTGGATTCTGCGGCTTGTAAGTCTGGACACGATTCATTTCATAAATTTCGTGAATGGGTTTCGGGTGGAGTTCGTGGAAAGACTTTGGAATCAGTTCGACGCCGCCGTCTGAATCGTGCCCTGAATCTTCTGGCAGCCAAAATCGAGGCGACGTTGTTGACCGACGCCCGATTGCGCTGGCGCCACGTTGAAAAGGAATGGGTGGCTGAAATTCAGGCGGAGGCGGGCCACCTTTCAGAAACAGTCATGGAAGGACTCGATCGCCGCAGTGATGAGATGGAAGGATTTCTTGAGGCTGATTTGCGTGATCGGCTTCGCGGAATCATGGCTTTATGGCTGCGTTTGTTTGGGCGGGGCAGATCAGGAGGAGGAGGTTTGCTTACGGGCGGTTGGCGCGCCATGCTTGGTCAATTGGCGCTTGGTGGTCGGGAATCCGCGGCAAATAGTCGCGATCAGGCTTCCCGTTTGGCGCTGGAACCGGCCATCGATGGTAGCGGTGCCGATCGCAGGCGTATCGACCTGATGGACCGTTTGGCAGGAAGGGTGATCGATCAAGACCTTCCGGTTGATTCTGTGCGTGCTTCGTTCAGCAACCTTGCACAGTCACCATGGCGCGATCCGCTTCTAGCGCAGGCGCGTACGGTGCTCGATGAATTTGAAGGGAGGCGATTGGCATCTGGAGGTGTACGCGGTCTGATTCGCGATATGTCCATTGGGCTGGCCAACTACCTTCCTCCTATTGGTTTGCTGGGAATCCTATCGTGGCCGGTCATTCTTTTTTTTGATCCAATGGGGTGGAAACGAACGCCGCAATTGTTCGACCTATTCCTTCCCGCATTGGGACTCGTTTTGATGCTGATGGGACTTCAAGCTCTACTCTGTATTGTCATGCCGTTTCAATGGCCAGCCATTCGTGCGGAATTGCGCCAGAGGTTGAGGTCGGCCAAAGCGGTCGAAATGGAACGGGAGTATTTGGCGGTCCTCGTAAAAAGCATGGCTGAAATGGAAGAGCATTCCAAGCGTTTGCTGGAACTGGCTGCAAGGGCCCGTGATCTGGCACGCGCAGCAGATTCTTTACCTGGGGAACTCGGGTCTTTGGAAGCGCTTTTTGCCAGACCGCTGTCGGAAACCAGCAAATAATTGTCAGATCAACCAATTCTGGGTGGCGATAAAATATCTTCGAGAGAATCTCCCATTGATTCGATAGCAAGTGCCAAGGTCGCACCGTAACGAATGCGATCATTGGTTACAGTCGTAGCTTCTGCCAGTGCCGTCAAGCGGATAGCGTCGAGGCGATTGGCAACTTCTGCAAGCGACTTTTCAGCTGATTCAGGTTGGCGACGCGGATCCAATCCATGAACTACACGTAATAAATCGGACCAAAGTCCCATATGCAATCGCAGCACGGCGCGAATGGCTGCGCGCTGGATTGGTCCGCCTGTGAGATTTTCTATTTTCCCCTTCACCAGATCGGCCCATGCGCTTCCAACAAACGGTTTGGCCAAAAGGATTTTCCGGCAACTTTCCCAGAAGGATCGTTCAGAAGGCTCCATCAGGTTTAGTGCCAGTCCGGGTAGCCCGTCTGATAGCCGGGCTACTTCACGTCTGGCAATGGAGTCCGACAACCCTTTGTTCTCAAGGATCTGTTCGACTTCCCCATTGGATAGGGGCTGGAATCGAAGCATTTGGCATCTTGAACGGATTGTGGGCAGCAGGCTTTCCGGGTTTTGGCAAATCAAGGCTATCCACATGCCCGGAGCTGGTTCTTCCAGTGTTTTCAGGAAGCAGTTAGATGTTTCAGTCGAGAAATCTTCGGCAGGCTCGATAATGGCAATGCGGCCACGCCCGCATGTGGATTTCAGGCTGAGGTTCTCGATCAAGTCCCTCATGATTTTTATTTTGAATTCTTTGTCTTCTTCCGGTTTGGTCCAGGTTTGGCAATCGGGGTGATTCCCTGCTTCCACCTGTTTGCAGGAAGGACAGGTACCGCAACTGGCAAGTGTTGCATCGTGGAGATCCGCCTCGCGATTTTCGCAGAGGCGATGTCGGGCCACCATGAGCGCAAACGTGCGTCTACCACTGCCCTCGGGCCCCGCAAGGATATGCGCATGCCCTAATCGCCCCGAAGAAATAGCCATTCCAAGCTGAGAGCGTGGGGTTTCCATTCCGTAGAGGTCATGCCAATTCATGGCTTGCCCTCCATGTTTTAAACGCGCTGAGAACAGCGGTATGGACCGCTTCGGTGCTGGCTTCTGCAGATACCACAACAATGCGATCGGTATCGCGTGACGCCTCAATTAGGAAACCCTGTCGCACTCTTTCATGGTATTCATGGGGACGGCTTTCCAGTCGGTCTGGATTGGCACCAAGCCGCCCTCGCGCCGTGGCCACGGAAATGTCCAGAACGAAAGATAGATCCGGAAGTAGGCCCCCCGCTGCGAAAAGGGTTGCTTGCCTAAGCCCAGGAATGTCTAACCCTGAACCATGACCCTGATATGCCATGGTCGCCAGAAGGTAACGATCCGAGATTACTGTTTCGCCCCTGTCCAAAGCGGGCAGAATGATTTCCGTAAGCATCTGGGCGCGAGCAGCCATAAACAAGTTGGCTTCACACGAACGGCTAAGATCGCCCTTGTGGTGCAATACAATGCGGCGGAGATCACGACCAATTTCGGTTGAACCGGGGTCTTGGCATGAAACAACCGAGATCCCAATCGACTTCAAATATTCGGCCAATAATCGGCACTGTGTGCTTTTTCCTGATCCGTCGAGGCCGTCGAGGCTCAGGAACATCCCTTTCGGAAGCATCATTTATGCCCCGGTAGCGACGGCTTGCGCCGCTGTTTCGCCCGCGTGGTAACTCGAGCGGACGAATGGACCTGAGGCTACATGCCCAAATCCCATTTTCAACGCCAGATCCCTGAGCATGTCAAATTCAGCAGGTGGAACAAAGCGTTCGACAGCCATATGCCGTAACGTTGGCGCCAAATATTGGCCCAAAGTCAACATGTCACAACCAACGGATCTCAAATCTGCCAGCACATCCATCAACTCGTCATTGGTTTCGCCAAGGCCCAGCATCAATCCGGTTTTTACCAGTGATTGAGGATGGTTTTTCTTGACATATCCAAGAACATCAAGGCTGCGACGGTAATCAGCTTTGCCCCGGGCCCGACGATAAAGGCGAGGCACGGTTTCAAGATTATGATTGAAGACCTCAGGAGCCCCTGCCATAACTATGTCCACCGAGGCCATGTCGCCCATGAAATCGGGTGTTAATACTTCAACATCAGCACCCGTACGCTCCCGCACGGCAACAATACATTGACGGAAGTGGTCTGCGCCGCCATCGGGCAGATCATCGCGCGTAACTGAAGTAATGACAACGTGCCTGAGGCCCATGCGGAAGGCGGCTTCTGCAACCCTTTCGGGTTCATCTGCTTCCAGAGGTTCGGGCTCCCCCTTGGGAACGGAGCAAAAGCCGCACGGCCGAGTACATTGATTTCCCAAAACCATAAATGTCGCAGTTTTGCGCGAGTAGCATTCGGGCCTGTTAGGGCAACGGGCGTTGTCGCAAACGGTTTCCAAGCGAAGTTCTGCCAACAGGTTATCAGTGAAAAATTGGCCATTCCCGGAAGGCAAAGGCCGTTTAAGCCACGATGGAAGCCTTTTGCCCGCAGGCGTGGCTTCCACCAGATCCAGTGAAGTGCGCGTTGAAGTGATCATGAGCCCTTCCCCACTAAGCTTTTGCGCGTTCATTCGATGGTAGCGCATGAACATCTGGATTCCCACGTCGAACTGGCTGTCAGGCCAGATAAGTGGGGGGTGGTTTCCAAGTATGCCCTGTTGCCTTATGCTACTGGTGTTCTTCTGGAATGGTGAACACTTGTCGAAGGAGCGACTCATGGCGAAATTCGGATTGGTTCTTGGAACGTGGATGGCACTGCTGGCTGGTGCCGGCTTGGCGCAGAATCCAGTCGTTGTGGTCAGCACTAATCTTGGCGATATGAAAATCGAACTTTTCCAAGACAAGGCTCCCAAGACAGTCAAGAATTTTCTGACCTACGTTGACCGAAAGCATTATGACGGTCTGATCTTTCACCGTGTGATTCCTTCCTTCATGATTCAGGGCGGCGGCTACGATGCTTCGATGATGGAGCGTCGCACGGATCCACCCATTGCGAATGAATCCTCCAACGGTCTTTCCAACAAGCGCGGCACACTTGCCATGGCAAGAACGTCAATTCCAGACAGTGCCACTTCCCAGTTCTTCATCAACGTTGTGGACAATGGTCGCTTAGACAAGGCAATGTCACCTGATGGAGTGGGCTACTGTGTTTTTGGCAAGGTTCTGGAAGGTATGGATGTTGCCGACAAGATCCGTGCCCTTGAAACAGTCCGGGACAAGCCTACCAAGGACGCTGTTATTAAAAGCATTCGCAGGCAGCAGTGAAGCTGAACCGATGTTCGTTCGTGTGTGATTCGAGTGGTTTCATTTCAAACTGAGAGGATTTTACCCGTGACCAAGGTTCGACTGGAAACGAGCAAGGGAAACATTGTTTTGGAACTCGACGAGGCGAAGGCGCCCGTTACGGTTGCCAACTTCCTGAAATACGTGGACGAAGGCTTTTATGACGGAACGATATTTCACCGCGTGATCGCATCGTTCATGGTTCAGGGAGGTGGCTTCGACAAGGATATGAAGCAGAAGAAGACTCACGCCGAAATCGTCAACGAATCGTCCAATGGTTTGGAAAACAAGCGCGGCGCCATCGCTATGGCTCGCACGAGCGCTCCAAACAGTGCTTCGTCACAATTTTTTATCAATATTGTCGACAACGCTTTTCTCAATAAAGCCCAAGCGCAAGACCGTGTAGGTTACTGTGTGTTTGGATCGGTTGTTGAAGGGATTGAAACATTGGACCTCATCAAGGTTGTCAAAACCGGCAATGTGAAGGGCCATGGCGATGTTCCTCTTGAGCCCGTGCTGCTCAATAAAGCTGTTCGGGTTTGATGATCGATTCTTGAATTCCGGCAGGAGTGTGTGCCATGGCGGATTGGTTGTTTCCGGTTTTGGTGTTGGTGTCTTTTCAGGCGCCAGCGCCTTTAGTAAAGCCTGTGGAAATTCAGCCCGCCAGTGGCCGCCTCACTGCCACGCTTGGTCGCTTAACGGCACCAGTCGTCGCCCTTGCGGACAATAGTGCAAATTCCGGCCTTACCGCATTAGGGATTGACGGGTCCGTCGCCTCATGGTCTGCCGATGTCCTTCAGGGGCTTAAGGCTGTTCAGAATGTACCGCCTGCCTTGGAATCGATTGAGCCCGTGATATCAGCAATCCGGACCCCAGCAGGGTTGATGGGTGTTTGCGATTCCGGCAAAGTCATGATTCGTACGCCGGAAAGTTGGAGAGTTGATTCCGGGTTTGGGCCAGCCTTTTCTACTCGGGCTTTGGCTCTTCACGCACAATCCGGAACCATTGCCTTGGCTGGCGATGAAGGGGTTGTTCGACTACGAGATAGTGCTGGAAAGTTAATCAGCGTGGTGATCCCGGGCCAGCCGTGGGTTACTGCTTTGGCTTTTCACCCAACACTTCCCTTGTTGGCCTGTGGTTGTGATGACGGTAAACTGCGAATTCTCAAAGCGGCTGATGGCGCAGTTGAGCGCGAATGGTTGCCAGCACCTGTGAAGGATCAGCCACCCCCCACTGGTATTAGCGCTGTGGCTTGGTCTGTTCTGGGTGATACCGTTCATGTCGGCCGGGTAGATGGCACGATTCAGACTGTTCAATGGTCAGATTCCAAAGTGATTCGCACCTTAGCGGCCCATGGTGCGGGTGTTTCCGTGATTGTGGATCATCCTTCCGGCAAATTTCTGACAACGGGTGGAAAAGACCGGATGGTAAAAATTTGGGCCGCTGGAGCCAATCAACCAGTTAAACAATTTGACGAAGCAGAATCATGGGTTACAGGCCTCATATGGGCGCGTCAGGGGGCAACTCTTGTTTCCGCCAGTGCTGACCGTGCCGTTCGACTTTATCAATTCACCACTACCAACGGACGCTGAGACGTTGGAGTCTGATTCAACCCGGGGCATCTTAAGTGATGCCTAGCTGATCTGTGTTTGTGGATTTGCATCTGTGCGTTTTGGCGTCAGATTTTTACAATCTTTGCGCACGACTTACAAATTATCACAGGGCTTTATTTCACGGTTTGAAGGTTGCGTCGAGCATGACCTGCACTGACCTGTCTCCACGGAGCCGCTGGTCTTCCATGAGTGTTTCGAGCGAAGGCTCGACTTTCTTCTGGTTCCAAATAGTTCTCAATTGGTGCTGGATTGAAACAGGTTTGTCGAGCCTCAAAAGGCTTTCTCCCTTTGCATTTCTGCAGATCAACAACCTGACTTGTGAACATCCGGTTGTCTTCAAATAGGCCTTGTTGGTTGCCGGGTCGATCCATCCACTAAGGGTCGCGGGGGAGACTGCGGGATTGTAACGCATTCCTGTATTCTGACTGGAAGGCATCAATTCGTCGGCCTGAAGCCAAAAGAAGCGGTTGTCTGTTGGTCTTGAGGTTCGGAACTCGGTGCCAAGTGGCCCTCCCCCGACGTTACCCAGAGCATTTAAGGGGAAAGAGCGTTTTTTGACACGCATCCAGTCAAAAATGTTGGGGACTTCGCCAGCAAACCATTCAATACCCCTGCCCTTGTACTGGATCCAAAGCATATTGAAGGAGCGACCAGCCCAATTGGAAAAGATATCGCGGTTCTTGGCGTTCAATTCTCCAGAATAATCCCCGTTTACGACGTAAAAAGGTGTGATTTGGGCGTTGCGCCAATAGGCTTGTGAAAAATAGAACCCTCCACCCGACATGGGCATGACCCCTGCAAAATGGTCTGGATGCGACAACCCAATATCGAAGGCCGCATTGGCACCGGATTCGAATCCGAACAAGAAAACCCGGTCAGAATCGACATTGTGTGTCATTTTTACTGCGCGGATCGCATCGAGAACAGCATCGTGTTCGCGCGGGCTGTAAGCGTAGCCAGCCTTTGGCCCACCGATCTCCCAAAGGGGCAACAGCAAAATATAGCCGTTATCCGCCGCTGCCTTGCTCCATTTGGCGGCATGATCTGCCAAAGTCTCACCCGATGCGTGCAGTGCAACGAGCACTGGCCAAGCGCGTCCGTGATGGTAATCCGGTGGGACCTGAATGGCGTAACGGGGGGCACCGGGCTCTGTCGATGGTGGCTGCACTTCCCGCAGCGTGGTGGCAGGATTTGATTCCGGTTGAACGGGAGGAAAATGAGGAAGCATCAGACAGAGGTCTTCAAACTTTCGTCGCGTTAACAACTGCCTGATTTGGCCTAAAATCGATGCGCGCTGGTTTGGGTCTTTGGATGCCAAATACTGGATCATCAGCCTGCGCAATGACGCAAGTTCAGACGCAACAATGGCAGATTTGTCCGCACCAGCATTTCCAACGTACCAACCCGTGACTGCAAGAGCTGCGAGTTCGCCAGCTCGCTCGCTTGGTTCTTTGTTGCCAGCGGCCTTACGGGCACTGCGGGCTTGTCCCAGAAAAATTTCTAGTCTTTCCATCCCATCTGGATGGAATTCTGCTTTCAATTCAGAAAGCGGTCGTTTCAGCTCATCTTGAGCCTTCAATCCCGATTCTGTCCACGTCAGCAACTCAAGGCATTCCCGCTCGCGTTCCGATAAGGCGTCCATGTCTGACCTGATCGAGCGGTATTCGCTCGCTACCTTGTCGGCTGCAGCTTGTTCAGGGAATGTTTGTAGAGCCTTACCAGCCTGCTTGAATTGGTGACCATTTACCAGGAGCTTGATTTTTTCAAGGTCCTCCCGTGCGCGCACCCGGGCGATGGTGGCATTAGCCTCGGAGGCTTGCTTTTGTGTATCTTGCCCCAAGGTTTTCAATGATTCTGTTTCACGCGATGCCTCAGCAAATCTGCCAGCTTGTAACCAGAAATCAATCCGCCTCATTTTGCGGGATATTCGGTCTGCTGCGGGCAATCCTGCTTTGTCGGTAGACTCAGGGTTACTGTCTAACAGGCCTCGCAATGTGGCGTCGCTGAATTCCCGCGTGAGATACATGCACCCCCACCTGTGGCGATTGGCGGCATCGACCCTGGCCCATGTTGGTGTCAAGGCTCCCATATGCTGCTTCAAGCCAACAACGCCAGTGGGCCCTTTGAATATGAAACCTCGATCCCAGTTCTCGTCCCATGAATCGGTCTGAACGATTTCCCAAATACTGGGCATGGGGCGGTTGTGGGGTATGAAAATCACTTTGGAAGATGTGAACTTTTCTTCGCGTGTTGCTTCTTCGCGTTCAGCAATCCGTGCCTGACTTGGAAGAAAATGAATTCTTCGTGTACCATCATCTACCTGAAATAAACCGCGCGGATATGAAACAGGCTCCTTGGTTGTCGGATCGAGTTCAAGTTGATGATCCCTGCGCACTTTTCCTTCAATTACAAACCCATCTTTCATGTAGATAAGGTCGGCACGACTAGAGCTTGTCAAAATAATTCCAAGTGCCAACAAGCCAGCAAACAAGAGAACCTTGTGATTGCATGCGCCTTGATGCTTCCTGTGCAGGGTGTTCATGGCGATTCCTCAGGCCATATTTTTGCAACTTAACTGCCAGTCGATAATACCATCACATACCATCTGGCCTGCAGATCGACTATACAAGACTTTAGTGCCAACAACATTTGGTTCGGAGGCGGTCTATGCCAGTGCGATTTCGATGCGGCCACTGCCGGCAGTTGATGGCAATTTCCACTCGTAAGATTGGTAGCCTGGTGCCTTGCCCGACTTGCCAGACCATGATTGAGGTTCCCAAGACCGATATGGCGACATCGCCCGTGCAGGGCGGCTTGAACCGCGATAAACAAGCAAAACAGCAGGGGCAACCCCTGCTTGAAGAAGATTTTGACCGGGTGATTGCCGAGCCTGACATCCCGGACCCGCATTCCGGAACACCGCCACCACGGACGGCTGGCCCCGGCCAAGTGTTACCGGTTTGGTCCATGAAGGCATTTATCGCATCAATTACGCTCTCCGGATTGCTCGGCCTTCTTGTGGGTATCCTGGTTGGAATTCTGCTTGGAAGAAGCGGCGCGACGGGTTCTGGCGGAATGCCCTGATTGTTGCAACGATTTTTCCGCCTGTTATGGGTTGATTGATTCACATTCGAGCTTTGCCTTGAGGAATTCCTTTTCAGACGTGTGGCATGCTTGCATTACTGCACGTCCGCATGAATCAGGAGCTTGCTCTCATGGCAAATGTTGTTATGTCCCATTTTTCCGCCAAAAGCGCGACGCCATTCATGGCGGTACTGGCCATTGTTTGGATGGGGCCTGCTCTCTTAGCCCAAAGCCTGATCAAGGACCCAGTCGACGAATTCCGTTTATGGCTTGGTGCAGGTAGTTCCGGGGATCGGCCCGTCAAGATTCGCGAAGCATTGATGGCCATGAAGTCGGCTGGTGAGGTGGGGCGCACATTACTGTTGCCTGATTGGCAGGGACAGTACCGGGACGGCATAAACAAGGATTCATTCGAAGCCACTGTCAAACGATTTGTTGAATTGGCTCGTACAGGCCTGCAATCACGTGAACCGTTGGTTCAACGTCAGACAGCTAGAATCATTGCCGAAGCCGGATCAATCAACTCTGGCGCACAGAACTACACGGGATCGGAGAGGTCTGTTTCCCGAGATTCCATGCTCCGTGCCAGTTTTTCAGAACTCCAAAAAGAACTATTCACCTTGGCAAGCAAAGGATCGGCAAGCCAATTGGACGCGCTTTATGCCTTGGGCCGTGTCGATTGCTCACCTGTTGAACTGGGGCGTGTATGTCGCGGAATTCTGGAAGGGAAAAACAATCCTGATGATTTAAAATTGCGTCAGGCTGCCGCAGATGCATTGAATCAAAGATCACTTTCCGTGTCGGTTTTGGCCAGACAGGGTCGTTTTATTTCAACAGAAGAAACAGCAACGTTGCGTCAGTCGTTTCTTCAGGTCGGCGAGCAACTGATCCCTGTTGCGGTTATTGGATTGGCTGACGAAGAAAGGTCTGTGCGCATGAAGTCGATCGATGCCATCAATGCCATTACCGACGCGCTTGCCGATAGTGACATCTTGATTCGCACGACACTTGATACGGCCTTGATCAATGATCAAGCGGAGAAAGTGAGCCGTTTGCAGGAGTTGAAGGCCGAACAAAAATCATTATCTCCTCTAATGAAGGTGCTGCGCGGGAATATCAAAACAATCGCCGGACTTGGGCTGCTCCCTGGAAGGACGATCCATACCCGGGTTGAAACATTGGCCATTCTTCAGGATTACGCGCTGTTCAGGAAAAGGCTTTCAGATCAGGCACGGAAGATAGAAGGTAGTGATGACAAGAAAGCGCTTCTTTTCCCCAAGGAACTTGACCCGTTTCCTATTGATGAGCAAGGCATAAGACCCATTGTTGTTTCTCTAATTACGGGCTTAAAGGATGTTGAATGGAAGGTTCGCCTCGAGTGCGCCTGCGCCATCGAGATGATCTTTTTGCAGTCCGATATGTTGGAATTGGTTCGCGCGACTGAGAACGGACCATTGCTTGGGGCCATCCTCGATTTGCTGCCCAACGAAAATAACGTTTATGTTGTACTGAATCTTGCCCGAGTGCTTTCACGAATCGCCCCCGGACAGATTCAGAGAATCTTGCCTGTTGTTGTCGCGCTGTTGGCGCATGCGGACATTGATGTTCGTATTCAGTCTGTTGCGGTCATCAAAAATTTTGGACCCGATGCGCAGCAGGCTGTGCCGGCATTGGCCGCCATGGTTGTAGAAGGGGATGCTGATTTTCGGTTGGCGGTTATTCAGGCTATTGAAGCCGTTGGCCGTTCCGCACGACCTGCTTTGCCTGCTGTTGCCGCAAATCTGAAGCATGCCAATCCACAGGTGAGAACAGCTTCTGCAAGGGCATTGGGTCGTTTTGGTGGATTGGCTGATGAAACACTAGCAGCGCTTGATGCCGCTTCTGATGATACATCGTCAGAAGTCCGGTTGGCTATCAGCGAAGCTATTACCCGCATCAGGGCTGGTTCGCGTTGATGACGGATACCTGATTCTCATATTCAATTGTGTTGTTATACTGCCGGCTCAATGACACACGTCATGGAGCCGGAACAAGGCCGGCCGAGATAAGGGTCAGGTCCATATGAATGGACTTGGTCCTGTTTAAGCTCGGCGTGCTCTTTGGATGTTGTGAGCAGGATAACTCTTCCAGTGCGGTCAACTTCCTCGGCTATTTGGAATCCTTTTTCTGGTGGGAAACCGAAGATTTTTTGTAGCATCTCGATGACGTAACGATAAGTGTGGTCGTCATCGTTGAGTAATATTACATTGTAAGGTGGCTGGCGCCGCACTTCGTTTTTGGGCGCGGTTTTTCCACGAGCTGGAAACGCCATCGGTGTAGAACTTGAAATAGCACGCATATTTTTTCGAGCTCCGCGACCCTGAACTGAGTCGGCCGATCAGGCCCGCCGTCCTACACAAACAATGGTAATGTCGTCATGCGGATATTCACGTCCTGCAGCATGAGCATCGAGAGCTTTGCGCAAATTCTCGACCAGTGATGCAGGATCTTTGACAGGTGTGGCTGCCAAGGTCTTTTTGATGGCATCTGTCGTGAAAGCTTCGTCTTTCACGCTCATGGCTTCGCTTACGCCGTCGCTATATAGCAGCAGGCAATCACCAGGTTGGATGGAGAAGTCCTTAACCTCGTAAGGATATTCGTCGGCCACACCCAAAGGTAATCCCGTGATTTCATCACTAACCACATCGCGAACCGCACTCCCATCGGCAGGTACCAGAAGTGGAACCATATGGCCGGCATTTACGATCTGGATGTTGTGCGAAACCGGGTCGATAACCATTGTCTCAAACGTGACGAATTTACTAAGTTTCTCAAGTGCTGGATAAAGGGCCGAATTAATCCTGCAGACAACCGTGGGGAGGTCCGGCTCGCTCAGAAGCCAGAATCGGGTTTCAGACGAAACCTTGCTCATGATCAGGGCTGCGGGAACACCTTTTCCGGCAACGTCCCCAATTGCTACAGCCAATCGACCATCAAGAAGTTTCGTGTATCCATAATAATCGCCGCCCACTTCCTGGGCCGACTTGTAATACGCTTTGCAGTAGTAATCGCTAGCTTCCGCTTCTTGTTCGGGAAGGAAACTGGCTTGAACTTCACGAGCCAGTTTCATGTCGGCTGTACGTGCTGCCCGTGCCCGTTCGTCGTGAACTGTTCGTTCGTGGAAGCGCGCATTTTCCATTGCGATGGCAGCCTGATTGGCAACGCACCAAAGAAGCTTCAAGTCGTCTTGCGTGAATTTTTTGGCACGGTCCTGAGTGTCGAGTTGCACTACTCCCAAGGCCTTGCCAGATGGTCCGATCAAGGGAACGCACATTACGGAACGAATCCTGAAATCGACAACGCTCTGGCTTAATCCAACAGCATCTGAACGGCTGGCGTCGTCCGCGGTGAAAGCTTGTTTCGATTCGAGGCAGCGTTTGACGATAGTCCGTGAAAAACGCGCACCTGATTCGTCCTGTGCTCGGCGCGTTTTAACCACTTTGGGCATCAAACGTGGGTTGGGGCCGTCTTCCGCTAAAATCACAAAGCAACGATCGGCTTGCCGAAATACTTGAAACAAGATTTCAGCTACTTTGGGAAGAAGCGGATCAAGGTCGAGGGTTTTGCTTAAATTGGCGCTGATTTCTAGCAAAGCACGCAGTTTTTCAGCTGGCTGGGCTTCAAGGATCAATTGGCTAGCTGCCACTGAAGACTCGATATTGGGCTGATCTTCAGGGTTTTCGGTTTCATCAATCTCTTCGTCGATACCGGCATCTGTGGTATCGCCACCCGCGGCGGAGTTGAACATGAACTCCATGTCGCAGATACGGATTTTGTCGCCGTTTTTCAGTTCGATTCGGGCCTGACTGGCATCGACCTTGTTATTGTTCAAGAACGTTCCATTGCGGCTGCCATTGTCCACAAGGAAGTACTTTCCTTCGTTTTGGACAACTTGGGCATGTTCACGGCTTACAGATGTCAGCGGGATAACAATGTCACAGGTTACCTGCCTGCCGAATTTCATCTGTTCCTTGTTCAAATCATAGGAACGGCCCTCTTCCGGCCCTTTGATGATGGTAAGTTTCGGGATCGACATGATTCGGCCTCTTCCGGTTTCTTCGGTCTTATTCTAATTGGCTTGCCCCGGCTTCGCAATCCACGCACATGGCATTGAAAGCACGTCCGTGACAAATGCCAGCGGAGGGGTACTAAGCCAATCTCAGCACTAAATCGCCACTGTCCACCTGAGTTCCGGCAGGAAGAACCACTTCCACAACCTTGCCAGCGGCCTGACTTAAAACAGTTGTTTCCATTTTCATGGCTTCAAGAGTAAATAGCTTGTGACCCGGGGCAATGGATTCTCCAGCCCCAACGAGAATTCTAGAAATAGAGCCGGGCATGGGCGCTCCAACTTCCCGTGGATCTGCGGGGTTGGCTTTGGTTCGGGAAGTGCCCTTCCCGGCTAGCGATTCGTCAACAACGACAATCTCACGAGGTTGTCCGTTAAGTTCGAAAAATACCGTACGGGTACCGCCAGGCTGTGGATCGCCTACTGTCAGGAACCTAACGATCAGTGTCTTTCCTTTTTCAATATCAATGCTTGCTTCTTCGCCGGGAAGCAGGCCGTGGAAGAACACGGGGGTAGGCAGCACGCTTGTGTCGGAATAGGCTGTTCGATGCTTTGCCAGCGCGGGATAAACCTTTGGGTACATAACATAACTTAGCAGATCGCGCTTGGTTGCGGGAACACCGGAAGCCTTTTCGCAATCGATACGTTCCTTGTCCCAGTCAATTGGGGGAAGCAAAGCACCTGCCCTACCTGCCAAAGGTTTTCTTCCACGCAGGATGATCGACTGCAAGGGTTCAGGAAATCCACCGGGTGGTTCGCCGAGGCGCCCTTCGAAAAATTCAACCACAGACTCGGGAAATGATAGATCGCGTTTGTTTTCAAGGATATCAGCAGGGCTCAGGTTGTTCCCAACCATGAAGAGGGCCATGTCGCCAACAACTTTGGAAGTTGGAGTTACTTTGACAATGTCGCCAAACAGCCGGTTGACCGCAGCGTACATCTGGCAAACCTCGCGCCAGCGGGATGCCAATCCAAGTGACGATCCCTGATGAAAGAGGTTGGTGTACTGCCCGCCCGGCATTTCATTTTCGTAAATGTCCGATCCGGGAGCAAGCTGGCCGGTCTCGAAGATACCGTACATTGCGCGGGTTTTTTCCCAGTAATCGGCAGTTTCAAGAAGGTGGGTCCGGTCTAGGCCCGTATCGCGCGGGTGGCTGCGCATGGATTCAACAAGCGCATGCAGCGATACCTGACTGGTCATCCCTGCCATAGGGGCCATGGCAACGTCCACAACATCAACATCTTCGTCCGCAGCAAACATCAAACTGGCCAATTGTCCGCCCGAGCAATCGTGCGTGTGGAAATGAACGGGAAGGCCTACTTCAGATCGAATCGCGCGAACCAGTTGCCTTGCGGCAAGGGGTTTGCATAGTCCAGCCATATCCTTGATGGCAATAATGTGGGCGCCACGCTTAGCCAACTCTTTTGCCAGGCCGACATAATAACTCAGAGTGTATTTGGTTCTGCTGGGGTCCGTAATGTCTCCCGTGTAGCAGATACTCGCCTCGCAGAGCGCGTTGGTTCGCCTAACCGCCTCGATTGCGAGCGTGAGGTTGTCCAAGCCGTTGTTGGCATCGAATACACGCAGAAGGTCGATACCGGCATCAGCGGCTTCTGCCACGAAGGCATAAACTGCATTATCAGGATAGTTCGTGTAGCCAACAGCACTGGCGGAACGGAGAAGCATTTGGAAAAGAATGTTGGGTACGGCGCCGCGCATGGTCGCCAGACGTTCCCATGGGCACTCCTTCAGGAAGCGCATGGAAGTATCGAATGTGGCCCCACCCCACATTTCCAGCGAGAACAGGTCTGCGTGATGCATTGCGTAATGAGGGGCAATTCTAACCATGTCGCGCGTACGCAAACGGGTTGCCAATAGCGATTGGTGCGCGTCGCGAAAGGTTGTATCGGTTATGTGCAATCGCTTTTCCGCACGCAGCCACTTGGAAAACTGATCAGCTCCCAGCTCCAGAAGCCTGTCACGGGTTCCCTTGGGCAACGGTTTGGATAAGTGGGATGCTTGTGGCAACCGCGGTTCGTCAGCCGGCGCCAAACGACGGGCGGGCTTGTTTTTTACTTCCGGATGGCCATTAACAATGATTTCGGCGACATATTGGAGTAGTCGGCTGGCGCGGTCTTGACGAATCGGTAGTTCGAATAGGGATGGAGTTTCATCTATAAAACGGGTCGTGCATTCGCCTTGTTGCAGCTTTGGGTGGCCCACTAGATTGATCAGGAACGGAATATTGGTCTGAACACCTCTTACGCGGAATTCCTGAAGGCTGCGGAGCATCCGGCGTGTGGCTTCACGAAAATCAAGGGCACGCGCTGTCACTTTAACTAAAAGAGAATCGTAAAATGGGGTGATTACTGCGCCAGTATACGCTGATCCGGCATCGAGACGTATACCCATCCCGCCAGATGAACGGTAATTGGTGATGCGGCCATAATCCGGCAAGAATTGTTTAGCGGGATTTTCAGAGGTTACCCGACATTGAATGGCAAATCCGTTGGTCTTGATCGAGGCTTGATCACCCAATCCGATTTCCGCATGGGCTAGGTGCGATCCCGACGCGACCAGGATCTGGCATTTCACAATGTCGAAGCCTGTGACTTCTTCTGTGACGGTATGCTCGACCTGAATTCGAGGATTTACCTCAATAAAGTAAAACTTTTGGCTTTCAGCATCCACGAGAAATTCGACCGTTCCCGCGTTGTCCAAGCCGACTGCGCGACCGATTGCAAGGCCGGCCTCCAGAATCTGTTCACGGAGTGCTGGTTCAAGACCAACAGCGGGTGCTATTTCCACAATTTTTTGATGACGCCTCTGAACTGAACAATCCCGTTCAAACAGGTGCACCAAGCCGCCGTGTCCATCCCCAATCAGTTGCACCTCGATGTGCCTGGCTTTGCGGATGAATTTTTCCAAGAACACGTCAGCAACGCCAAAAGCTGTACCTGCCTCACGTCGGGCCTGATCAAGAGCGTCGTGCAATTGGTCTGCGGAAGTGGCGACTCGCATCCCGCGTCCGCCACCACCCATCGATGCTTTCACGATGACGGGATAACCCAGTTTTTCCGCTAGGGCAAAAGCATCGGCGTCGGATTGAATCGCTTCACTCGACCCGGCCAATATTGGTACGCCGGCCTTATCTGCAATTCCACGGGCAATTACCTTGTCGCCAAGGTGTTCGAGAATGTCGGTTCTTGGTCCAACAAAGGCAATGCCTGCGGCACGGACTGCTTTTGCGAAACGTGCGTTTTCCGAGAGAAAGCCGTATCCCGGGTGAATGGCGTCCACGCCGTTGGCTACTGCGAGGTCTACCAGTGCCTCGATGTCCAAATAAGAACGGATTGGCTCGCCGGCCTTGCCGACCTTGTAAGCTTCGTCTGCCTTAAATCGGTGGAGCGCGAATCGATCTTCGTGCGAATAAACAGCAACAGTTCTCAGCCCAAGCTCATGTGCCGTGCGAAAAACCCGGATCGCAATTTCGCTTCGATTGGCAACCATCAGTTTCTTGAAACGCATCGGCATGTCTTCAGCTCGGGAGGGAGAATGAACTTGATAAACAGCAACAAGATTTAGATTAGCAACTGGCATTCCTTTGGGGACGGTTCCGGATTGAATCTGAGCGTTTTCCAAAGGCAACAGGGGGGTAGGCCAAACCAACCGTTTGGCCTACCCCCCTGTGCAAGCGAAACAAGAATGGGGTTTAACGAGAAACCACTTTGCCCCTTACAGGAACAGTCACCACGCCATTTTCTGGTAAGTCGGTATGAACCTTCAACATGGTGTCGACGTCACCGGGTTTGGACCCTTTCGCAGAAACCGTCACCACATGAACGGATTTTGCATCCGGGCTGCTGGCACGTGCATGGAGGGTGTCTGACTCGTTTTCGAATCGCACAATCTTAAACGGTTTGCCAGATCGAATGATGATTTTTCGTTCCACGTCCTGCCCTTCTTTCCATTCTCCCATCGAGGCCTCACCGGGGCTTACGACAAGCTCCGATTCCACCTCAACGTTCAGCGGAATTCTTAGCTTGGGCATTTGGGAAAGATTGGTTTCAACCCAAATATCGGCATACCAACGGCCTGCGGGAAGGTCCGGGCGAACCACCACGCTGACCTCGTAGATTTTTTCCTGCTCCGAACCCGGCAATTGTTTGATGCTAGGTTCAAGATAGCCGGATGAAGCCTGCGGTTCGCTCAGTTCAAGGCCTTGCCCGCCGTAAAAGTGAATTTGGGCCTTGGCAGTGCGTGTTTCACCCGACCGAATGGTACCCAAGTCGATTGATTCCGGAGTAATGGCAACGTCTTCGCGTGCGTTGGCTTTTACCCAGAGCCTTACTTCCTGGCTTTCGGGCCGCGAAATTTGCACGTAGATGGTCACCGTCTTTGAACCGCGAAAGCGGCTGGTGTCCATCCGTGTGTTGAGCGTTGTCTGCTCGCCCGGTTTCAAGACAGTTTTCATCAGCTGGGTGCTGGTGCAACCACAAGAAACCCGCACCGCCCCAAATGTCACTGTTTGGGCCGTGGTGTTCTTGATTACAAAATTGTGTTGTAGAACCGGGCCACGTGGCACGGATCCAAAATCTTTGTTCAGGTCGTCGAATAGACCATCGGCCCACGACGAGGCGCTGGCCGGACAGGCGAGGGCAAGCCCCGCCAAGATGGCGAGACAGAGTCGATGCATAATAGGTGTTCCCCAAGTTGCCCCTAGGCAATTGAAAGGATTCCGCTCAATGGCGGAATAATATCGAAGGGGCGCGATCAAGACTGGCCTCCTTGCCAGACCTGGTCAAATGGATGCACCACAATAATCCCCTTATTTGGGGGGATCATGGCGGTGCAATCGGCAGTTTCATTCCTCTAATCGGTTGCTAAGGGGTTTGCCAGCGAGTGCTTGTTGCATACGGCGCAGCCAATCAGCCTCCTCGCGCCAATACAACCGCTACAACTTTCCCAGCACCGCCATCCAGAAGTGCCCTGCTGCTGGCCGATGCTGTGGTTCCCGTTGTCAACACATCGTCCACTATCCAAACCGTACAACCTTTGGCCCGGGCCGGAACATCGTGCCTGATAGCTCCATGCAGGTTGAGGCGTCGTTGCTTTGGTGTCAGCGTCGTTTGTCGTGGGGTAGGCCTTGTGCGGCGCAACCAATTCGGGCAGCACTGAACTTTAAGGGCGCGTGCCAGCCCAAGTGCCACGCCAAGGGCTGGATTATGTCCTCGCCAAAGCAAGCGTGTCCAATGGCTTGGCACGGGGACAATCGCTGTAGGCAGTTCCAATGTGGCACTATTTTTTAGGTTGCAACCAAAATGGTAACCAGCGGCCTCAGCCAAGATTTCACCATTTGATTGTTTACATTTGAGAACGATTTCGCGCAGCAGGCCATCATAAGGCCCCATCCGCAGAACTTGATCAAATGCAAAACGATCGCGCAGGCAGGCTAAGCAACCAGATGTTGTTTCGATATGAGCGGCTACTTCTGCCCCGCACCTGAAGCAAGTGATTCCTGCACCTTTGGTCATTTCGAAAGTGCAATTCACACAGAACTGATGCTCGACAATATCTTCCTGAACTGGACCTAGGCAGGCGTGGCAACGCTCTGGGGAGATGTACGACAGTAACTCGCGCCACCAAGCAGGCATTGGACGATACTCGCATATTGCCTGCGATTATCGTCCAATGATCAAGCGGCTTTGTCGAGAGGCAAAAGGGTTTTGGAGCGAGGACTGCTCACTGTGCCAAGCAGGTTTGTTGGAAGCAAATCTGGAAACTGACAGGCGTCTGGCTCTAAAAACCAAGTGATATCAACCAGCCAACGGCCGCGCAGCAGCGCATGGCAGCAACTGTCCGTGAGCGCAAACCATGCAGAACCTGGGGTAAAACAACGCAGTTTGCGTACGGTTTCTTCCTGAAAGGTTTCGTCCCGTTTCAGATGGTCGTGAACCAGCTTGACCACGGCATCGTGCAAACCTGTTTGTCTTTGAAAACCACTCCACCATGGCTGGTTCCGAACAGCTTGCCTACGAAGCCCTGCCATATCTTGAAATACCTGAGGTTGTCCAAATGCTTTCCCATCCTCAATTAATTTCTTCAGCGGTGACGTCGAGGACCAAACGATATCCTCCCCGTCACAGGCATTGAAGAAAAACCGGACAATGCGACGTCCACCGGTAGGGCGTGTGGGAAAATGATCGATATGAAAGAGATCGTCGCGGGCATTCCAGCGAACACGACGGGTGGACAGTTCCAACGGACGCCAGCTTACTCTGTCTGGAGTCAACGCTCCGCGCCATGCGGGAACCATGCGAAGGATCGCATCCTCAGCGGCTTGCTGGAACGCTTGTAAAATATCGATGAAATCGGATTGTCCTGCGTACGGCCGCAACGGGTTGGGATGAACCTGTTTAGTGAGGGGAGCCCACGAAGGGTGCTTGCGGCCCCATCCGTGAACTGGCCACTTTTCTACAACAGCGCGCAAATCGGCAGGAATCCGCGGATGGCTGAAATGAGCTGGGAGGAGAATGGGCGCACCCATTTCCAAGCGCTGAACGTCTGAATGGCCCAGTGTTTCAATTCTGGAACTGAGCAGATCCACGCTGATTCCTCCACACCCACCAGTGAGGCGATAGTCTGATGTGGAATCGTTAATGGAATCAAGCGGCGTTTCGCTGCCCATGCAGTTCAGGAGAGCCTGCTTGTGGTATTGGGAATTGCCCGGGAATTGAAATAAGCCAGCAAACCGGGGATGAATCACCTGCAGATTCCAGCGACAACTGGGAGCCCATCGTGTCGAGGAGTCTCCATGCAAGTGGCAAACCAAGGCCCGGTGCCCTTCCCGCTTGCCTTGATGAGAAAAAGGGCGTGAACAGATGCGGGCGGTCATCAGGTGCTATGCAAGGACCATTGTTCGAGAGCCGAATCAATAGCCTTGGTTTGTCATATTCAACAGTCATCCGAACCTGCCCTGCGGGGCCCGCAGCATGCACTGCATTGAGAACCAGTTCGCGCCAGGCTTCGGTCAAAAGCGCCATATCAGTAGGACCGGCTTGAAATAGGTGGGCTGTGGTTTGGGCCTCATCCCATTCGAATTGGGTTTCACCAGACAAACCGCGACCTAATGCAGCGAGTTGTTGCAGCAGGTCCTGCACCGATACGGCATGTGGAACTGGTTGTGGCGGGCGCGCGAATCGCATCAGCTTGCGCAATAGAGAGTGCAGGCGGCGGCATTGATCCTGCATGTTTTCCAAGTAGCCTCGGAATTCTGTCAGGGAGGATTTGCGAACCATAGTTTCGGCGGCTCGATGAAGCTGGCGGGCCCGCCCCTGAATGATGGCTAATGGATTATTGATTTCATGCCCAGCACCGGCGGTGAATTCTGCCATGGCTCCCATGACGCGTTCAAACGAAAGCGAGTCGAACGCCTGTTGCATGGTGGCTAAGGCGTTGACAGCAATATCGCGTTCTTTCTGCCATACATCGCTTTGACCGTCACATACTGCCTGCGCCCTGCCCTGTGCTTGGCCTAAAGCCAGACGCAGCCACCGGTGGTCTGCCTCGGGATAATCGGTTGCCATGGCAGGAAAGTCTGGAAATGCTCGGATAGACCGTTGGACTAAACCTTCCCGCCACGGTCCGTTGTCTTTCAGTTCCAAAGCCTGGCATGAGTCGCGAAACCCCTGAGCATCGACGCCCGTCAAGGTGGTTTTTCCGTCAGCGGCAAGGTAAGAGGAAATACGGACAATATGCCATAACGGAGAGTTAACTCCGTCCAGAGCAGCAACCGAACCGGGCCAATTCATACGAGTGGTCCATGCGAGGCACCATGCTGGAAGGTCGTGCGCGAGGCAGAATGCTCGCGCAGCGTTCAAATGCGGATGATCTGATTGCTTTCCGCCCAATGGTCCACTTGGAAGCGAAAGCTTTTCAAGTTGGGCCAGAGTTGAATACGAATCTTCGTTCAACAGCACCACCCACCCTAGCGACGCCAGAACAGCGGCGTTCCATGCGGCATCCGGATCGGCAGATCGTCCCATGGCAGCAAGTTGCCAAGCGATTCGGCACTGATGCCAAATTTGCGTTCGCAAAACAGAGCAACGGTTCAACTCCAAAGCCGAGCGATGAGACGCACGATCAGCGATCAGTCTTTCAATAGATTCCAGAAACCGAATCGGCAGCGGAGGTATTTTGGAAAGGGATTCAGCAGACGTTCCTACCGAACGGTCGCTGGCTACCAAGAGTGCAAGGCACACAGGATCCTGAATCGGACCCCGGGTTATACCGTCGCCATGGCCAGCTTCCAGCATATCGCCGAAATAGGTCAGGCTGGGGATACCCCCCGCGAATGATCGGGGCATCCGCTGGGCGGATGCCGGGGAAATTCTAAAGGGGGCCAAAACTGCTAGCCTCCGTGCCAAACGGATACCCGGCGGGCTTCCATGCCCAGCGGAATCGAAATTCAAGCCCTAGCGTGCGAGGCCATGTCGAGAAGGGTGCACATGCGTTCGATCAGTGCTTCCATTTCGAAAGGCTTGTGCAGGAAGTCATCCGCACCGGCCAGCTTGAGCTCCTGAATCTTATCGTCTTCAACCATGCCGCTAATGCACAGGATACGGACATCTTCAAGACTGCTGTCAGCTCGGACGCGGTGACAGACCTCTTTACCGTTGATGTCGGGAAGCATGACATCAAGGATGATGATGTCCGGACGGTATTCTTTCACCATCATCCCAGCATCAAACCCATTGCTGGCGGTACGTGTTTCAAACCGGCCATCGTCGTTCAACGCGCCGGAAATCAGTTCCAGCAAGGCAATCTCGTCATCGACGACCAAAACCTTGCGTTTCCCTGTTTCCAAGGCATCAGTAGGAATCCCGTTGTCCTTCATGAACTTGAAAAGCTGATCCCTCGGGATGCGCCGAAACCGCGAACCGGGAACGCGAAAGCCTTTCAACTGGCCGTTATCGAAGCAGCGAATAATGGTTTGCTGGCTGACTTTGCAAATCTTCGCGGCTTCCCCTGTCGTGAAGACAGTCTTCATGCTGCACTGATTCCTTTCTTGCACTACCTTCACTGAAATTCCTGTGTCCCCTCAACGGGAGCGGGTGGTCAGGAATAGTGAAGATCTCCGTCCTGGAGTGTTCCGCACGGATCCGGGCCACGGCCGCCACAGCCCATTGCTGCGACTGGCTTGAACGAGACATGGGTAAGAAGATACCTCTACCCATGTCCCCCAAAATACTGGCGGCAACGCAGGTACAGACTGTAGTCTTTCCCGGATTGCCCCATCTAGCCTGATCCTAATTTCTTACCCCGCCATGTCAACCTCAATGCTTCCCTCAAAGTTAACGTATCCTTCGCATTGTGTGGATTTGGCCACCATGTCATTTCAGGTAAAGCAGCAAAACAGCCAAATCTGCAGGGTTGATTCCACTGATCCTTCCTGCCTGCCCCAGACTTCTTGGTCGAATGCGGGAAAGCTTTTCGCGGGCTTCTGCCCGTAGTTGAACAATGCCTTCGAACTGGAAATGTGGAGGAATGCACAGATTTTCGTGTTTCTTGAACCGTTCGATTTCCTCACCCTGACGTTTGATGTAGCCCAAGTAGCGTGCTTCCAGAACCAGTTGTTCAATTGCTGTCTCATCCCAGTTTCCAGAGATGTCCATTGGGGCAGTCAGTGCCGAGGCGACTGTTTCCCATTGTGTTTCTGGGCGCCGCAACAGGTCAAAGCAGCTGATTCCTTCGATTCGCGTGCTGCGTGATAACTGTTCTAGCCGCGCAATCTGGCTTTCCTTGTCGGTCAGTGCTGATACTCGATCCTGTCCAACCAATCCAAATCGGGCGGCTATGGGGGTCAATCGCCTGTCCGCATTATCGTGACGCAGCATCAGCCTGTATTCGGCCCGGCTTGTGAACATGCGGTAAGGCTCATCAACACCTTTGGTAACCAAATCGTCAATCATCACTCCGATATAGGCTAGACTGCGGTCGATAATCATGGGCTCTCGCCCCAGGACAGCCAAACCGGCATTGGCTCCAGCCATCAGTCCCTGAGCGGCAGCTTCTTCATAGCCTGTTG
>Ga0255132_1000165_pt1 | contig 25216 bp, 17 predicted proteins | sample Law_Law_RepA_8d_FD_188551 | JGI IMG/M metagenome (GOLD analysis project Ga0255132, IMG submission 188551) | Freshwater microbial communities from St. Lawrence River, New York, United States - Law_Law_RepA_8d | ecosystem: Environmental > Aquatic > Freshwater > River | place: USA: New York...
ACCCCCTCCCCATCTGGTCCCTGCCCAACCCGTTTCCGCCAACCAACGCCTAGGCGCGATGGACCTACTGCGCGGTTTTGCCCTGTGCGGCATTTTGCTCATGAATATTGTCAATTTCGCCTGGCCTGGTGGCGCCTATACCAGCGTCACCTTCCCCTACTACTCACTGCAATCCATAGGCGAAGTGCCCGACCCCGAAATCCGCGACAAAGAAATCGCCAAGGCCGAAAAAGACCTGAACCGAAAGCAGAAAGACAAAAACCGCAAAGAAAGGGAACTGGAACCCAAACCCCAATACGCCTTAGGTGATTTGCGTTGGTGCGCCGTGAGCAGCGACGCCGACCTGTACGAGTTTGCCTTTGCTGACCTGCTGGTCGACAACAAAATGCGCACACTATTCTCCATGCTGTTTGGGGCCGGCGTGATCCTTATGGCCGACCACTCCAAAGGCAAGCGAAATCGCCCGGGCTGGCTACATTACCGCCGAATGTTCTGGCTTTTGTTACTCGGCGCGGCCCACGGCTACCTTCTGTGGACTGGCGACATACTGTTCGCTTACGCGGCCATCGGCTTGTGGCTATATCCGCTGCGAAAGTTGCGCGCCCGTTGGCTTTGTGCCTTGGGCTTGGGTCTGTTGCTAACCCCTTTGGCAATCGCCTGGTTCGCCCCAAATGTGATCGAATGGGTGAAGGAAAAAGGCCGCGCGGTCGAGCAAAACCTGGAAGCCATAGAAAAACAAATAGCGGAAAACCCGCCCACTTCTCCAGACAATTCCGCACCCCAGGAATCTGCCGTCGAACCGGGAAAAGATGAACTGTACTGGCTAGACGCCAAATTTCTTGCAGGTTATAGGGCCCTGGACGCCATGCGTAAACGCGGCCCCCGTCCTGATTTGGTTACCCTCGATATCCGAAAGCAGCGCACCCAAACCTATTCAGAAGGAGTGGTTGAACGCTTTTGGGATTTAATCTGGGCCCAATTAGCCGAGTTGATTGTGCTTGGCTTTTTGGCACTAGGCTGGCCCATGGTTTTGGGCATGGCACTCATGAAATTGGGCTTTTTCACTGGCAACTGGACAACCAAGAGCTATGGCTGGTGGACTGTTTGCCTTTACGTGATCGGTATCCCCATGACCTGGTGGGCCCTAATCCTCTCAACCCAAGGTGGCAACTCAGTCGCCACACAGGTGCGAATGATTTTGCCTTTGGAATGGATTGGCAGCCTGTTGCTCACCTTGGCAAATGCCAGCGCGCTCCTTTGGCTGTGGAAAACCAATCGGATCAACTGGCTGGCATCGCGACTGCAAGCCGCCGGCCAAATGGCGCTCAGCAATTATCTGTTCGATTCACTGCTTTGCTCGTTTATTTTCTCGGGTTATGGATTAGCGTTTTATGGCACCATCCCCAGGGTGGGTTTGGCCGCATTGGTGGCTGCCATTTGGGTATTCCAACTGACAATAAGCCCGTGGTGGCTGGAGCATTTTCGTTTCGGCCCGGTTGAATGGCTCTGGCGTTCCCTCACTTACTGGAAAATCCAGCCTTTTTTACTGGTTTCGTCACCCAAAATCCAGCCCCAGGAGCCCATTTCGGCATCCTGACACCCCTCCTTGTATCCCCTATAATCTTGAAATATGCCTATGAAATTCAATGGCCTCACCAAACCCTTTAGGTGGAGCCGCTTTTCAGGGAACGAACCAATTAGCTTCTTTTGCAACAGGATTGCCGACCCCCATGCCTAGCTACCATCCAGCCGCTATCGAACCACGCTGGCAAGACTATTGGCTGAAAAACAAAACCTTTCGCACCCCGGACCCGGACACCTCCGGTAGCACTGCTACGAAGCCCAAATACTATATTTTGGACATGTTCCCCTACCCCTCAGGGGCCGGCCTCCATGTGGGCCACCCCGAGGGTTACACCGCGACTGACATTTTGGCCCGCTACAAACGCATGCGCGGCTTCGCGGTGATGCACCCCATGGGTTGGGATGCCTTCGGCCTTCCCGCCGAGCAATACGCCATCGAAACCGGCACACACCCGCGTGTGACCACCGAAAAAAACATCGACAACTTCCGCCGCCAGATCCAGATGCTGGGCTTCAGCTATGACTGGGACCGCGAAGTGGATACCACTGACCCCACCTATTTCCGCTGGACCCAATGGATCTTCTTGCTGTTGCATGACACCTGGTACGACACTTCCGCCAAAAGGGGCCGCCCAATCGCCGAACTGCCCATTCCGGCCGAGGTTCAAGCTCAGGGCACCGCGTCGGTGCGCAAATACAAAGATGGCAAACGCCTGGCCTATCAGGCGGAGCTTCCCGTGAACTGGTGCTCGGCTCTGGGTACCGTGTTGGCAAACGAAGAGGTCATCGACGGCAAAAGTGAACGAGGCGGCCACCCGGTGATCCGTCTGCCACTGCGCCAATGGATGCTGCGAATAACCGATTACGGAGATCGCCTTTTAGAAGACCTGAGCAGTGTCGATTGGCCCACAAGCATCCAAGAGATGCAGCGCAATTGGATCGGCCGCAGCGAAGGCGCCGAGGTCGACTTCACCGCCAACTTGCCTGCGGGAAGCCAAAGCACCCTGCGTGTTTTCACCACTCGCCCCGACACGCTTTTTGGCGCAACCTATATGGTGCTCGCCCCCGAGCATGCGCTGGTGACCGACCTCACCACACCCGCCCAAAAAGCGGCAGTTGATGCCTACCGCGAACAGGCCTCCCGCAAAAGCGACTTCGAGCGGACCGAACTGGCCGAAGAAAAAACAGGCGTTTTCACCGGCTCTCATGCCACCAATCCGGTGAATGGCAACAAGGTACCCATCTGGATTGCCGACTATGTCCTGGCTGGCTACGGCACAGGCGCCATCATGGCGGTGCCCGCCCACGACGAGCGAGACCACGAGTTTGCCGTGAAATACCAACTCCCGATCACCCAGGTCGTCAGCCCGCTTGACGGCTCCGAAATCCCACCCGATGCCGCCTATTCGGAACATGGTTTGGCTATGAATTCCGGCTTCCTGGATGGACTGAAAACCACCGAGGCGAAGGCACGAATGATCGACTGGCTAGAAAAGGAAAAAAAAGGCAGCCGCAAAGTAAATTACAAGCTGCGCGACTGGCTCTTCAGCCGCCAGCGCTACTGGGGTGAACCCTTCCCTCTGCTTCACGAAATTGGGACCGATGGTGAGCCCACGGGCAGGATAGAACCCATCGATATTTCCGAACTACCCCTAAAACTTCCCGTCCTTGAAGATTACAAGCCTTCGGGCAGACCCGAACCACCCTTGGGAAAAGCCACCAACTGGATAGAGGTGCAGCGCGACGGCACCACCTGGCGCCGCGAACTGAACACCATGCCCCAATGGGCGGGAAGTTGCTGGTATTACCTGCGTTACCTCGATCCAAAGAACGACCAGGCCTTCTGTGACCCGGCCAAAGAAAACTTCTGGATGCCCGTCGATTTGTATGTGGGCGGCGCAGAACACGCTGTGCTGCATTTGCTTTACAGCCGCTTCTGGCACAAAGTGCTTTTCGACCGCGGCCATGTGAAGACTGCCGAACCGTTCAAGCGACTGGTCAACCAGGGAATGATCTTGGGCGAAATGGAATACAACGCCTTCCGCGACAATGCTGGGGCATGGGTGCAGCCTAACCAACGCGACAAGCCCGGCGTGGAACCCGTTCGACTTACCGAGGAGCAGGTCGAGAAAAAGGGCGACACCTTTGTTCTGAAGTCCGACCCTACCATCAAGGTCGATGCCCGCGCCAACAAAATGAGCAAAAGCCGCGGCAATGTGATCAACCCAGACGAGGTGGTCAAGGAATACGGCGCAGACAGCCTTCGCCTATATGAAATGTTCATGGGCCCACTGGAGGCCACCAAGCCTTGGAGCATGCGGGGCGTGGAGGGTGTTTACCGCTTCCTCAGCCGTGTTTGGCGGGTTTTCATGGACGACCGCTCCGAGGAGATGCGCCTCAACACGCAAGTCTCAAACGATGCACCCGACCCGGACACCCTTCGTTTGCTCCACCAAACCATCAAGCGTGTGACCGACGATTTGGACAACATGCGTTTCAACACCGCCATCGCCGCGATGATGGAATACACCAACCACCTCACGCCTCTTAGTGTGAAACCAAGTTCCGCACTCAAACCCTTTGTCCTGTTGCTGGCCCCATTTGCCCCGCATATGGCTGAGGAACTGTGGCACAGCTTGGGCCATGCCAACACCTTGGCATATGAACCATGGCCTATCTTCGAACCGGCCCTTTTAGTTGCCAGCACCATTGAAATTCCGGTGCAGGTGAATGGCAAAATTCGGGTGCGTTTGGTGGTGTCGCCGGACATCTCCAAAGAAGACTTGGAAAAACTTGCCCTGGCAGATCCCAAGGTGCAGGAAAATCTGGCTGGCCGTGCGCCAAAGAAAGTGATCGTCGTCCCGGGCAAACTAGTCAACATTGTGGGGTAAAGGGTAGAAAGCGGGCAGGAGAGCTTACCCATGCGGCCAAATCGGTTCCTCCCTCCTGCCTGCGTTTGGCTCACTGCAACCCTTCTATTTTTGGTAAATACCCAGCAGGCTTACTCCCAACCTGTAGCCGAGCTGGGCTTCACGGTTTTCCAAACCGATTTGCCCGGCGGCCGCCACGCCAACACCCGCACGATGCGGGCCATGTTGGGCGATATCAAGGGTAATAATCCTCGGGCCATCGCCAAAGACCTAGCCACCTCGCCCGACCACTGGACCCAGTTCGCAGGCTGGTCACCCGATGGCAAAAAAGCCATCATCCTCTCTGGTTGGCAAAGCCCTGATAACGCCCTTTGGGAAGAGGAACACAAAACCTTTCGCTTCACCGCCGAAACCCGCCTAGTAGATTCCCTGTTAATCGACCTCACAACAGGCAAAAAAGATAACCCCACCGCGGCGAACCGCGTCAGCTTCTACAACACCGGGCTTTTCTTTTGGCCCGGGGAACCGGAAAAGCTGGGGTTCACCGCCCTTATCCATGGTGATTCACACCCCTTCAAAATGGACCTCAATGGCGACAACAAGGTCGACCTGGCCAGTGGCCCTGGCGGCTTCACCTACGGTTTCTCCAGCTCCCCCAATGGCAAGCGCGTGGCTTACCACAAAAATTATCAGGTGTTCGTGGCCGATGCCGACGGGGCAAACCCTGTGCAGGTCGATACAGGCAACCCTTTTAATTTCGCGCCTACATGGTCTCCAGACAGCCAGATGATTTTGTTCGTCTCAGGCGAGCACTACAACTGTCACCCTCATCTAGTCGGTGCCGATGGCAAAGGCCTTCGCAAGCTGGCTGATCGCGGTGGATACCGGGGCGTCACACTATTTCTCGATGTCTTTGATTTCCATGGCGGCTCAAGCGACACACCCTGCTGGTCGTTCGATGGAAAATCTGTTTTCTACACCGCCAAGGTAGGCGACTCTATCGAACTTTTTCGCGCAGCCCCTCGGGTTGATGGGAAACCCGAAAGGCTGACCCAGTCCCAACCAGGAACATGGCATTACCACCCCACCCCCTCACCCGATGGCAAATGGCTGGCCTATGGGTCCAAGCGTGATGGCGTCCGGCAGTTGATGGTCAGAAATCTCGCCTCCGGTCAAGAAATCCCAATCACCCAATTACCAAAGGGTTATGCCGCCATGTGGCCTCAATGGCGCCCTGCCCAATCTGTCAGCCCCTGACCGGGCATAGAATGTAAAAGTCAGGGGCAAAAGGGGGCAGCAACATGCGAGTTCGCCTGATACTTTTGTTATTTTGCACCGCCTTGGGCCCTCTTTCATGGGCACCCTAACCGAATCAGCACCAAGACGCCCTGATTCGCGATCTGCAAGAACGCGACGGGCGTATTCTTCGCGATGAGACTTTGCCCAACAAGCCGGTCGTGGAAATCGACCTCCACAGGCTAAGCATGACTGATGCCACTCTGGCCACTCTGACCAGTTTTCCAAACCTCAAGTCTCTCGACATCAGCCAAACCCTTATCACTAACAAGGGAATGGCTTACCTGGCCGGCCTCCATCAACTCCAAGCACTGCACCTCCAAAACACCGCAATCTCCGACGAGGGCCTCAAACAGCTTGCCGGGTTAGCGTCTCTCAAGGAGCTGGATCTCGCCGAGACCGCCATCACCAGCGCCGGTCTAGCCCACCTGTCAGGGCTTTTCCGGTTGGAAAAACTGGAGTTGGACCACAACCAAATCAATGACGATGGCTTGGTTCACCTCAAACCCCTGACCCAACTGAGCCACCTCGACCTCGACCACACCCAAATAAGTGACGCCGGCATCACCACACTCAAATCCATGCCAAACCTGAATGTTCTAAATCTTTTTCGAACCAAGATTACCCGCCAAGGGTTTGAAGAATTGAAAAAACACTTACCCGGTTGCATGATCGAAGGGGATTGACAAAAAATCGTCCGCTACCCCGTTTCTGAAACCCATCACCACCGGGTATCATGGGTAAAAATCATTTGGTCAAGGAATTTCAATCATGCCCAATTACGAATATGTGGTCCTTCTGCCCGATGGAAGCGAAGGCGAGGTTTTCACACACCTCCAAGGGTTCGACGAAGACCCTCTCACCACTCACCCGACCGATGGCCGCCCGGTTCGCCGCATTTTTTCAGTGCCCGGGGCCAAAACTTCCACAGGACGCGCAAAGCCAGACATGAGTTCAAAAAATCTGGAGAAACTTGGGTTCACCCAATACAAAAAAGGCGCCGGAGGAAAATACAACAAGACTGCAGGCGATGGCCCCGGAAGCATCCACCGCGATTCATAAACTCAATCAGGGCTTGCCCAAGCAGGTGGCGCATTCCTTCAGCTTGTCACTGCCAATCCGGTGCACACCCGCATCACGCTGGGCTTTCCAGCCCGCCTCATTGTCAGGTACGCCCCAAAAGCGGAGCTGCCGCCCCTCTGCCTGGGCCTTGCCTGCAAGGTCTTTCATCTTCTGTTGGTCAGCCGCAGGCAAAGGCCCTTGGCCCCGCCAATTAAATTTGCCACTCCAAGAATCTGATATCCATGGAATCGCGTCCGCATCGGCTCCCGTGCCCAAATCAGCAAGCCTGCCATCGACACTCGCCAGCCTCGGTTCGGCCTTGAGAATCGACTCACGGGGAACCGATCCAGAAACCACCACCCAAACCGGACCTTCCACACGCTTGCCATTTTCCCACCGACAAAATAGTTCCGGTCTTTTGTTGATTTCTGCGGCCACCAAAGACCATGTCTTTTCCGAATTGTTCTTGATGTCAATCAACAACCACAGGGGCTGGCCATCGCTGACGATTTTGCCTTGCCGCTTCCTGGCCATTTCTTGCAATGGTTGAAGGTAAAGCTCCTGAAGGGTCTTGGCACCCGCAAGCTCCAAAGGTGTGTGGGCCACCAGCAGCTTGTCGCCCACCGAAAACACATCAGCCTCAATACTTGTGAAGCCCCGCTCCAGCGCCTCAAACAGCGGCCGACTGTGCAAGTAATCGTTATGTGCATGGGCCTGCCGCAGACAAGGCGCTTGGCCTAGGCCAAAGCAAAGGCACAAAATGGTTAGGCCGATCATTAGGGAATCTCCGGATTAACCACCAATGGAACCGCCTCAGGCTGGCCAGCCGGATTCTTGCCTTTGCACTGAATAATCCAGGGCTCCGACACCCACCAAGCCCCACCAGCATTACCAGAACCAACTTCTGCCCTTTTCGCCCGAATGGTCAATTTCCAGCGTCCCGCTTCCAGGCCCCGAGTTTCCAGGCTGAATGGCACCACCCCCGGCCCTGCCCATCCGGCTCGCCACTCGGCAGGCTCGAAGCTCACCACCAAATCATCCTTCGTTGCCACAACCTTGCCCATGGCATCGAGTCGCTCAAAACGAAAAACCGGCTTTTCCTGAATACCCACCGCTGTTCCCGCTTGCCGCAAAATCCCTTTCAAACGGGTGCTATCGGCCACCAAATCCTCCACCAATAAAATCACACCTCGCGGGTTCCCCTTCGCCTTCTCATAGGCTTCCGGCCCGCCCAAAGCCACCAGCAATCTGGCAAGCAGCCCCAGGGCCGGCCCCTGCTTCTCAGCCCCATACCATTCCAAAACCGCTTCCAGCCATTTTTCCCGCACTTGGCCGGGAAGCAAAGCATCCATCCGCCTGGTAATTGAAAGCATGGCCGAAATAGCCGGTATTTTGGTTGATTTGTCCCTCGCTTTTTCAGGCAACACTCGGGCAAAAGTTTCCATGGTGGACGGAAACGGTTTGCCTCCCGCATCCATTCCCGCCGCTATGGCTTCAAGGCACAAAATCACATCGACCGACGATATTTCCGACTTGGCCAAAATCTCAACCAGATAATCCAAAGCTTCAGGCTGTGCAAAAGGTTCACCTCGCTTGAAAGCCAAATTTGGCTCAGCCCGCTTTTCAATGCGGGCAGCAGCCCAGCGCGAGGCTGCAATGGGTGAGGAATAAAGAGCCTCCAAGGCCGCAGTCGATGCCCCGGGCCAAACAGACTCGGGATGTCGGTTTTGCAGGGCCCCACAATTGCGCCCAATCCAGTCTAAAACTCCAGGGTCCCGCGCTCCCGCAGGTACCGACAACACCGCCCTCAAAGCCGCTGCCGAGCGAAGGTCGGAACGGGTACTCCCCATCAGTGTGTCCCAAGTGAGCATAGGCACACCCACTGGGCTTTTCGCGGTCAAATCCGGTTCAAAAATCTGTTCTCCACCAGTGGATCCTCGCCACCCGCCCGGAAGAATTCTCCAATCCTCGTTCTTCGGATTTTTTGCCAAAAAAAGCAAAATCCAGCGCCATTGCGGCTCTGCTCCCGGCTGAAATGCCCACCCGGCCTCCGCAACATTTGGAATGGGAATCAATTTCCCTGGGGTACCGGCTTCACCCGACAACACCTCAATCAACTCCACCGCTCCGGCTTTCCCCTCCAAAACACTCCCCAAGACTACCGCATCCGCCCGCCATGCCAGTTCTCGCAGTGAAGGCAAAGAACGAGCAATCACCCGCCCGGCAACAGGCGGGACGGGCTGCGCCAGCATCAACGATGCCACAAGGATCAGCATGGCACTCCAGCAAAATTAGGAGCTATCAGGTCTTGTAACCGTGAGGATGACGGCTCAGCCAGTTCCAAGCGGTTCCGACAATCGAGTCGATATCTGGATATTTGGGATTCCAACCCAGCTCTGCCCGCGCTTTGCGCGAATCGGCCACCAAAACCGCTGGATCGCCAGGCCGCCGAGGTGCCACTTGGGCCGGTACTGGCTTGCCTGCTGCACGCCCCACCGCATCCAAAACCTGACGCACAGAGTGCCCTTCGCCATTGCCAAGGTTATAACGGTTCACCTTGCCAGCCTCAATGCGTTCCAATGCCAGCAAATGGGCATCGGCCAAATCGGTCACATGGATAAGGTCGCGCACACAAGTGCCATCCGGCGTGGGCCAATCGCCCCCAAAAATCTGGAAAGGCTTCGAGGGTTCAAACACTGCGCGAATTGCCAAGGGAACAAGATGGGTCTCAGGCGTATGATCCTCACCCAACCGCCCGCCTGCATCACAACCAGCCGCATTGAAATAGCGCAAAACCGTGGCCCCAAGGCCAAAGGCCGCGGCATGGTCTGCCAATGCCTCCTCCATCACCAGTTTGGTTCGCCCATACGGATTGCACGGAGCCTTGGGATGCTCCTCGGGAATGGGAACCATGGTCGGCTCGCCATAAACCGCTGCGGTGGACGAGAAAACCATTTTCCCCACACCCGCATGTCGCATGGCCGTTAGCAGCGACAGGGTGCCCACAACATTGTTGTTCCAATATTTGTCAGGCCTGACCACACTCTCACCCACCAAGGCAAATGCTGCAAAGTGCAGCACCGCCTGAATGCGGTTGGCCATCAAAGCATGCTCAACCCGGTGCGTGTCGCCCAAGTCGGCAACTACCAGCCTGTCAGCCGGCAAAAACGAATCAAGAGCCTTGGCATGGCCATTGCTCAAATTGTCCAGAACCCAGACATCATGGCCGCGCTCCTTCAACAACAAGGCGCAATGACTTCCTATGTAACCCGCACCACCCGTGACCAAAACTCGCATGGGACAAAAACCTCGCTTCAATTCACTTGAGGTCGGGGAAAAACCTCCCTAGCTCACCACACCCTTGGTAATTCCAAGGAATACATCCTCAAGATTGATCTCCTCCAGTTGAAGCAGGCGCACCTTGAAGCCACCCTTGATCAACTCGTCTGCTAGAAACGACACATCTTCCACCTCTTTTTTCAGTGTCACCACCAAGCAGGGTGGGTCGGCGCTCAGCTCAACACCGGTCACTTCAGGCAGCCGTGCCAAAAGGGGCTTGGCCTCCGGCTCACGGTCATGCGCCACTCCCACTCGCACCACGGGGGCCTCGCGCACCTGACGAATGGCCGATGCCACATCTCCGCTGAAGATCAACTGGCCTGTTTCAATAATGCCGATCTTGTTGCAGATGTCGGCAAGCTCAGGCAGGATGTGGCTGCTAATCATGATGGTTTTGCCAAGGCCGCGCAGCTTTTTCAGCAGCCGCCTCATTTCAATGCGGGCCCGTGGGTCAAGGCCGCTGGCCGGCTCGTCTAACAACAGCACCTGGGGGTCGTGCAACAATACTCTGGCTAGCCCAAGGCGCTGGGTCATGCCACGCGACAAACTGGTCACAAGCGCGTTCCGCTTGAACTCCAAATCCACCAGGTCAAGCACCTCGTCGCATTTCTTCCTCCGGGCCTCGCCCGTGATGCGGTAAGAGGCCGCAAAAAATTCAAGATATTCTATGACCTTCATGTCGTCATAAACGCCGAAGAAATCGGGCATGTACCCTACCAGTCTCCGAATCTCACGCGGGCTGGTATGAATTGAGTAGCCACACACCGATGCCTCCCCCCAAGTGGGGTTCAGCAAGGTCGCAAGAATGCGCATGGTCGTGGTTTTGCCCGCGCCATTCGGCCCGATAAACCCGTAAACATCACCTGGCACCAGCTTCAAGGTCAGCCGGTTCAGGGCGTATAGTTCGCCATACATCTTGGTCAGGTCGCTGCATTCGATCATCGCCCATTGCCTCCAGCGGCGTTGGCCGCCCCTGCCGTGTCAGCCGCTTCCACGGGCAAAAATGCGCGCAGCACGGCCGTTCTCTCACCGGTGCCCTGCACCCCGGCCAGATCTCCCACCATTTTCACACTCGTGGGGCCTTCACCCTGGACCACCCGCCCCACAAGCACCGCTTCGCGACGCCATTGCCCAGCCACCTGCCGCAGCCGCCAGCTTTGGTCCCAACCTAGGCCTGTGGCTCGCAAAATGTCCTCAGCCTCCGGCCGTGCAAAAAGGAAAGGCTCAAACCGCGAAAACAAATCCCGTTTGAACTCACCGCGCGCAATGCCCGTACGGGCGGTGCCCGCCACATAACCAGCCTCTTGGTGGGTTTTAAGCCGCCAAGTCTCGGCTGTGTCACCTGCGTCACCTACCCTGTGAATTTCAACCCGCACACGCCCACCCCGGCCCGGTAGGTCCCCCACAGGGGTCGCCCTTCCAGCCCACACCAGAACCACATTCTCCAAATCCACCGGCAAATTGCTTTCCACAACCCCCTCAAGGCTTCCCGAAGTCCGGGATGGGGCCAATCGGGCGGTTAACGATGGCTCCTGCAATCTGGCTAGCCAGTCAGCTCGAAACAACCGCTCCGAGCCAGGGCCTACCGGAATCCCCACCACTTCCGCGGCCTCATTCCCAAAGGTATATCCCTGTCGCGCCGGCAACACCGGCCCAGGACGGGTTCTGTCCTCATGCAGCCAAGGGCCGCCAGGCCCTGCCCATATTTGGTCAGTTTCTCCCAGCCACTCAGGCTTCAACTCCATTCGCCAGTCAAGTGTGCTTCTTTTCGGATCCACCAACGAAACAAATGTGCTGCCCCCCGCCCAAGAGGCCTTTTTGCCAGGCGTGGCGCTCACCACCAAATCAACCAGATCAAGCTGCCGGTGCCTCGCACCCTCACCATGAAGACCTTTGGTCAGCGCCATGGCGCCAGCCACCGCCGCCATGGCAACCAAAGGCAGCGTCCACCAAGTTGCTTCAGGCCTCCCCAAAACCTTGGCGGTGAATAAATAATCTAGCGGCCCTGCAATGGCCATAAACAACAGGCTCAAAATCACGACCCAACCAAAGGGCAAAACGCCCATTCCTGTGTCTGAAAGCTCATCCATCAAGGGCGAGCCTGATGCCAATTGCAGCCTGGGTAAACCATGCTCACCCAGAATCTTCTTCCAAAAGGCCAGCCAGATCTCCTTTTCTTGCGAGGCGTTGTCAGCCACAACCCCTTCCAATTCAAAGGCCGAGACCAACAACCAGCCCCGCCCTGCACCGGTTTGAACCAGCACGGGCCGTGTAGGCTGCCCTGGAACCGGTTCTGCCGCCAAAGCATCCGCTTCCGCTTTGATTTGCCATCCCGGAAGCATGCGAGCAGCCAAAGGCGGCAGGTTGCCACCCACCCAACGCGACAAGCCGCTCACAGGCAATCGTCTTTCAACCAAGCCCGCAACAGGAGTTACAGGGATCGCGCTCTCTCCACCCACACCCAATTCTCGCCCCAACTCTTCCAATTTGGGCCAAATATTGGGGGAGGTGCCAACCACCAATTTTCCACCACGGGCCAACCACAGGGCGAGGGCCTGCCTTCTTCCAACGTTCTTAGGGGCCAACCATGTTTCCAACCAAGCCAAATCCGGCTGCATCACCACCAGATCCACACCGCCATAACCTAAGTGGCTCTCTGGAAAATCACCCGGATTTATTATGTTGACCAGCCCTGCCGCTGGTTCAACTTCTCCTTCTTCACCTTCCTTCTTGCGCAGATTCGGGTTTTCCAAATTGAAAAGTGCCCGGTTCAATTCTGGCAATCCCCGCCCGGCAACCAGCACCAAACTGCTGCCGGTTCCCAAAATGCGAACCTCGTCCTCAGCGGGCCTGGCAGAGGCCAGCCTTTTTCCAGTCGACACTTCCTCCAACCACACCCGAACAGGCTTGGTCCAAGTTCCAGCAAGGGGACTGAAACATTGAACCTTTTGCACCCCCGCTACCAGCGCTGGTAAAACCCGCTCACTCTTGGCGGGAACACCCCAAGGGTCAAAGCCTTCTGCGACCAAACGCAAAACACCACCCGCTACCGGTTGCTCGACGGTGATCTCCACCTCCACCGGATGCCACAACCCCTCCCGCAGCACTCGACCGCCATTTGGTAAGGCAAAACCATGGCGGGATAAACCCATTTTGGCCGATACAGCGCTGTTAGGGGGCGAGGCTTCGCTGGAGGTTTGCGCTGGAAGCACCAACGCCGCCAAAATTAGGCAAACGGCGCTCATGGCTTCTCCTGCGGAGGGCAGTTACAAGGGTTTTGGCCACATCCCGGGCAACCAAGACCATATTTTTCGCGAAATGCTGTGCTCAGGTCGATGCCTCGAATATTCGCAAGCGTTGCCAACCAAGCCAGTACATCTGCAAATTCGGTGGCAACCTTGGCCGTATCGTCCCCACCGCGCAAACCGCTGGCTAGTTCGCCCACCTCCTCCATGAACCACAAAAAGGTCCCATCAATGCCGCGTTTGGCATCTTTAGAGCCAAAAAGCGATCGTATCCGGGCTTGTACCGCATCCAAGGTGACGGCATGGGCTTCAGAAGGGCTGGATTGTGGGGCGGAATCGGGCATGCGAAGGGCGCCTAGAGCTTGTCTTTTCCTCATTCAATCTAGTGGAATTCCAAAGGGCATGCCAGCAGAACGGCCAACCAACGCTTGCCTCCCGCCGTCCACCCGTTAGGTTGGGGCCATGGGACTCCAATTTCCCACCCTCCAAGCCATCAAAACCTTTTTCCCACCGGATACCACCATGCGCCCAGCCGTGACCATCTGTTTGGTGCCCCAGGCAGCCAAAGGTCCCTTTGTTTTCCATACCGATCTGGCTGAGGGATGCGCCCAGGCCAAGGCCGCAGGTTTCACCGCCGTCGAGATTTTTGCCCCCTCGCCCGAGGCCTTGGCAGAATCCCTGCTGCGCCCCATTCTGCACCACCATGGCCTTTCATTGGCTGCCGTGGGGACCGGTGCCGGCTGGGTGGTTCACAAACTCAGTCTGGTTTCGCCAGACACTGCTGTTCGCGCCAAGGCTCTCGAGTTCATTAAAGGAATCATTGTGGCAGGGGCCAAATTCAACGCCCCAGCCATTTTGGGAAGCATGCAGGGAGGCACAACTCTCGAAACCGACCGTGAACAAGCCATGGCATGGCTGGGCGATGCGGTGGAGGAACTGGGAGCCTTTGCACTATCCTTAGGCTCAACTTTTCTGCTTGAGCCCCTCAACCGCTACGAAACTGTCATGCTCCGAACGCTGGGAGATGCGGCAGAACTCATTCGCTCCCGCAAGGCCACAGGCTGCAAAATTCTCGCAGATCTTTTCCACATGAATATCGAGGAACGATCCATTGAAGACGCCCTCCGCCACCACGGCCCCCTGATTGGCCATGTTCACTGGGCCGACAGCAATCGCCAAGCCATGGGCTTTGGTCACACACCCACCACGCCCATTACGCAAGCCCTTAGAGATATCGGTTTTCAAGGTTATTGTTCGGCCGAGGTCTTCCCCCTGCCCGATTCCGATGGAGCGGCCCGCCAAGCAGTGAAATCGCTTACATAAGCCAAATATTTTGCACCACATGCTTCTTCAAGCGGCCAAAATGCACTGGCATGCCCCATTAAAAATCCTTGCTCAACACAAGGCGCAATTTCATTTTAATTGGAATTGCTTAGTTTTCCGGTTAGGCTGAACAGACCCCAACTTTATTTCAAAATGATAGGTCTATTCCATGGCAGTTTCGCACCTGTTTTTGACTTTGCTCCTTTTGGGTCAGGACCAGCCCCATTCTCCTCAACAGGCACTCGCCGGACTCAAAGTGCCAGAAGGGTTTTCAACCACCCTTTTCGCTAGCGAACCCATGGTCTCCCAGCCCATCGCCATGACCACCGATGCGAAAGGTCGTGTCTGGGTAATTGAAAACCACTCCTACCCGCACTGGATCACCGACGGCAAACCAGGCAAGGACAAGGTTTCAATCCTGGAAGACACCGACGGTGACGGCCAAGCCGACAAAAAAATAGTTTTTCTTGAAAACGCCACCAACCTGTCCGGCATAGCCTTGGGCCAAGGCGGGGTATGGTTGGCGGCGACTCCAAATCTTCTCTTTGTTCCCGATGCCAATGGTGACGACAAACCAGATGGTCCACCCAAGGCAAAGCTGGATGGCTTCGACCTCAAAGCCAAACACAATGTGGTGAACAGCCTCCGTTTTGCGCCCGACGGCTGGCTGTGGGGCTGCAATGGAATTTTGGGAAATGCCTCTGTCGGGTCCCCGGGCTCACCCGAAAACAAACGCGTCAAAATGAATTGCGGTGTCTGGCGTTACCACACCGTTTCTGGCCGTTTTGAAGTGGTGGCCAACGGAAGCACCAATCCTTGGGGATTGGATTTCGATGAAAGAGGCGAGGCGTTCATCACCAACTGCGTCATTGCCCACATTTGGCATGTCATTCCCGGGGGCAGTTACGAGCGAATGTTCGGCAATGACCCAAACCCTGCCGCATACCAGCTGATGCCAACTATTGCCGATCACCTTCACTGGGGCGGCGGACACTGGACCAGCTCCCGCGGCGGTACCGGGGTGCACTCCGTTGCCGGAGGCGGCCATGCCCATGCCGGCCTGGCGATTGTTCGCCACCCCGACTGGCCAGCTAACCTCAATGGCTCGGCCCTTATGGCCAACATTCATGGCATGCGCCTCAACGCTGACAAATTGACTCCCACCCAGTCGACCTACACCGCCAGCCACCTGCCCGACCCGTTCCAGTGGAACGACCCATGGTTTCGCGGCTTGGTCGTTACCCAAGGGCCCGATGGTTCAGTCCTCGTAGCGGACTGGTCTGATACAGGCGAATGCCACAACTACGATAAAGCAGATGGTATTACAGGTCGTATCTACCGCATCGCCCCAAGAGGCGTCCGCTCGGCCAAAGGCATCCGTCCCGCCGACCTCAACGACAAAGACCTACTGCCTTTGCTCTCCTCAGGCGATGCCTGGCTCGAAGAACAAACCAGGCTCACCTTGCGTGACCGCCTCGACGCCAACTTCCTCAACCCGGCCGTAAAAGAGAAGCTTGCCGAAATGGCCCAAAAAGCCGATAAGCCTCGCGCCCGCCTAACCGCCCTGTGGGCACTCGCCAATCTTGGCCAAGTTCCCCCGGGACTTTTGGCTAATCTGGTTAACGATCCCGATGAAACCGTCCGCGCATGGGCAGCCCGTTTGGGCATGGGCGAAGGCCGAGCCGACTCCTCCGTGCTTAAAGCATGGATAACCCGCGTTCAGTTATCAGGCGAACCATCCCCTCGGGTACGATTGGCCATAGCCTCATCCGCAGGCAGACTTCCTGAATCAGATCGTCTGGATCTGCTCCTCCCTCTGACGCGAAACCTGGCCGATACCACTGACCCGGTATTGCCCCTGATGCTCTGGTATAGCTTGGAGCCTGCCCTCAACACACCCGTAGCAAGGGCGCAATTATTGAGCCAACCCACCCTGCCACAAATTGTCCGCTGGCTGGCACGCAGGGCAGCCGAAACAATGGAAGGCGAAGCCTGGCTGGCACGCGCCGTGGGTGGTGAAGTTCAGGTCCGCCAAACCGAAGAATTGCTCAAAGGCTGGCTTGAGTCTAAAGCCACCCAAGCGCAGCCCAAAGCCCCCCAAGGCTGGGACAAAGCCTACGCCGCACTCGAAAAAGCTAAAGATTTCGACACCAAACTCCAAGGCCTTCGCTTGGCCCAAGTATTTGGCACCCCCGATGTGTCACCCACTCTGCGTGCACTGGCAGAAGATGAAAAACTCCCTCTGCCCAATCGCCGTCAGGCCCTCGAGGCATGGGTGGTGCGGCCAAGGGGTGATCTCTTTTTCTTGGGTAACTACCTCAATTCCTCTGAAATGGCCACCGTGGCAATCAAAGGATTGGCTTCAGGCAAAGATTCCAATCTTGCCGACCCCTTGGTGGCCAATTTGTCAACCTTCCGCGAAGATGGCCGTCAGGCTGCCCTGGCCGTGTTGGTCAGTCGGCCCGCATGGGCGGCCAAACTTGCAGAGGCAATCGAACAAGGCAAGGTGTCACCCAAATCCATCCCGTCCCATCTAGCGCGACAAGTTACCAATCTTAAAGATCCCATCCTCACCTCTCGATGGGAAAAGGCCTGGGGCAGCATCCAGCCCGTCAAGGCCGACAAAAAACTACTTCTGACCAAATGGAAAGAAAACCTCACCCCCGAGTCTCTGGGCAAAGGTGACGCTATCAAAGGGAAATCCCTTTTTGCCCGCTCCTGTTCAGCATGCCACCAACTGTTTGGCGAGGGTGGCATGCTGGGCCCAAACCTCACCGGTGGCCAACGCGCCGAAGTGCAATACTGGCTTGAAAATCTCGTCGATCCTTCTGCTGTAGTGGGCAAGGAGCACCAACGCACAATCCTCGAATTGAAAGACGGTCGGGTGCTGGTGGGCGTCATCCGCCAGGAAAACCTGCAAGGCATCCAAATCGCATGGGCTGAGGGTGAAGCCACCGTTCCCTTGGACGCCATCGAAACCCGCACCGCCACCGGGCAATCCATCATGCCCGATGGCCTACTCGAATCGTTGAACCCAGCCGAAGTGCAAGACCTTTTCGCCTTCCTCATGTCACGCCTCGAAAGTGCGGCAAAACCAGGCAAATAACAGCTCAATGCTTCACAGGTGGCATATTCTTCCTTGGCCGTGCCACCTGCGGGCTAATTCTTTATGGATCAAATGGAATTAGAGCGGACTTCTTAATTATTTAATGATACACCCGCAGGCAGTGAAGGAGTTTGCGGCCTCACTGAGGGAGATGGATTGCAGGACGGGTTCCAACCGGCCGTCTTGTGTGCCGAGAGGTTTTCCATGATCAGGAGGTCACCAGGTCTGATCTCCTTGGCAAGTGTGTGATTGATTTAACTTTCGAAGACCCGAGAGTTCATGGCCATCGATCACCAGAGGGGCTATCACGCCCTCTGGTGATCGATGGACCCACAAAAGAGGTGGTGTTCCGTTGGCCGTGGGGTTCGAAGACGGTCAGGCTCTCGCCCTTGGGAGCATAACCACAGGCCGTGTGCCTGTTGGTGGTGAAGGCGGTTTCATCCAGCACGATCAGCCGGCAAAGTTTTTTGCGGGCAACGCGTCTGTGCCAGGTCTTGCGGGCTTCGACCACATCAGGCCACTTTTACTCAGCGGGCATAACCGTTTTTTTTTACGGTGAAACCCAACCGGCGAAGAGCCCGCCACACGGTCAGAGGGGATGCTTCAACACGCAGCTTATCCCTCAGTTGGCTGGCATTCATTCCAGGATTCTCGGATACTAGTTTGCCCAGCTTCTCTTCCTGCTTCCTGGTGAAACGGAACTTGGGTCCTCGCTTCTCCTTCTCGAGGACCACCAGGGAACCTGTTTCCCGAAATCGTTTCATCATCTTGGAGACGAACCCCTGACTTACAGAAAATCTCCGGGCGGCCTGGCAGTGGGATTCCCCAGCCTGGCAGGCTTCAAAAATCCGGACCTTCAGATCCATTGAATACACAGCAGGGCCCCTCCTGGACCTTGATCACACTACACCTGCTTTATATCCCAACCTTCATTCCAATTTTGTGAAGGCGGCTCTAAAGCGATTGATATCTAAAACTCAACCCGCTTCAAATCGGTCACAACAAAAATCGAATTTCCTCAAGCCCGTCCATCCCATCCACACTCCCATGTTTTTCCACCACACCTTGCGCCCCGTATCCCCATTTCGCCAACACGAACCGGAAACCCGCTTTTTGCGCCGCCGCAAAGTCATCCAATCCATCACCCACCAGCACCCCACCTTTTAGCCCGTGTTCTGCCACAATCGTCATCAATCTTTCAGGCTTGGGCCGCTCAGCAGCATTCTGCCCAAAAATATGGTCCACCAATCCATCCAGCCCCAAATGACCGCAAATAATATCAGCGGCCCGCTGAATCTTGTTGGTAAGAATGTAAATTGGCTGACTGGCCTCGCCAAGTCGCTCCAATGCTTCGCGGGCTCCTGGGTAAAGCTTAGATTTCATGTGCCCGGTCTGGTTGTAATAGTTCCGGTAAGCTTCCACCACCTGCTGAATGGTTGCTGAATCCAGATTGGGATTGGCAATCCCCACAGAAATGGGAAGGTTGGGCCCAATCAACTGCTTGGCATCTCGCACCAACATCGGATGGCCACAAGCATTAAGGGCAACCTCCATCGATTCAAGAATTCCTTCCGACGAATCAGCCAAAGTTCCATCCAGATCAAAAATCCAAGGTTTAATCATGAGCCTACCAAGAGTAATGCAACCTGCGGGTTCACCCTGTAAACTGTATTTAAATCGTTTCAAGGTGGGGCTGTTAACATGAGTCAATTCTATCGCTTTTTCCTTGCAACCGCCTCTCTGGCCCTCGCATGGCCTTCCTCAGTGCCCGCCCAAACCCTCGATGCCGAATTGCGGGGAATATCGCCCGCAAAACTGGTATTGGAAGCGCGCGAAACGGGCGATGCCGCCCGTGGTGCCATTGTTTTCTTCCAGCCCTACCTGGCTTGCTCGAAATGCCACAGCGTGGGCGATGGCAAGCCCTCGCCCTTGGGCCCAGACCTGACAACTCTCGATAAACAAACCACCGATGCCCAACTGGTCGAATCGGTACTCGAACCGTCCAAGGCAATTCGCAAGGGCTACGAGGCGGTCACTGTCGCTACAGAAGAGGGCAAACTCCTTTCCGGCATTTTGGTAGAACGCACCACCGAAAAAGTTGTCCTGCGCGACCTCGCCCGCAATGGCGAACAAGTCACACTCAAAGCCAACCAAATTACCGAAATAAAACAACAAAACGAATCCTTGATGCCCGCCGGCCAAATGAACCAGTTAGCCAGCCGCCAGCAATTCCTCGACCTGATCCGCTACCTGATGGAAATCCGCGATGGTGGCTCAGCCAGGGCCCGCGCCCTGCAACCCGCGGCTCATCTCATCACGCTCAACCTGCCTGAATACGAGAAAAAGATCGACCACGCCGGACTCATCCGCGATTGGAACGACGCCAGCCTCAAGCGGGGCGAGGCTATCTACCAAAGGGTATGCGCCAATTGTCACGGCACACTCGACCGTCAAGGCTCCCTGCCCACATCCCTGCGTTTTGCAGAAGGCAAGTTCAAAAACGGCAGCGACCCCTTTGCCCTGTACCAAACCATCACCCGCGGTTTCGGCCAAATGACCGCCCAAACATGGATGGTCCCCTCACAAAAGTACGATGTCATCCATTACATTCGCGAAACCTATTTAAAAGACCGTAATCCAAGCCAATACTCAACTGTTGACAACTCCTTCCTCGCGCGTCTGCCCCAAGGCGACACCCGGGGCCCCGCTCCGTCCCGCATCGAACCTTGGAGCGCCATGGATTACGGCACCTGGCTCACCCACACCTACGAGGTCCCAGGCAAAGGCAGCAATTTCGCCTACAAAGGCATCGCCATCAGGCTGGATCCGGGTGCTGGTGGCGTGGCCCGTGGCAAACACTGGATGCTGTTCGACGAAGATACCCTGCGGGTCGCCGCTGCCTGGAGTTCACTCGACCAACCAAAATCAGGTGGCGAAACCCCCGACAATTTCATCAACTGGCGGGCCATTCAGTTCAATGGCGAGCACGGCGTCCACCCCTCCCTGGTCGGCCGTATCGATTTAGTCAACAAAACTGGCCCAGGTTGGGCCAACCCCTCCGACAACCAGTGGGCTGACACAAAAAGGGTCCTAGGCCGCGACGACCGCCCCTATGGCCCTCTCCCCGCCGACTGGGCCCGCTTCAAAGGCCTCTACCAGCATGGGCAGCATGTAGTGCTCGATTACACCGTGGCTAACACACGGGTCCTCGAATCACCCAGGCTTATAAATGGCACCAACACCTCAGAACCCCCGGTTTTTGGCAGAATTTTTGAAATCGCCCCACGCAAAACAGAAATCGTTCTACAAGTGGCAGAACACCCGGCCGAAAATACCTCCCTCACCACCTTGGGTGCGGCAGTAGTAAGGCTTGCCGAACCCAACACAGCCACACAAAAATCCAACCCACCCAAGCCAGACACCTTGAGCCTCGACGGTCAAACCTTCCTGGAGGTGAAAGAAGGCGACAGGATCGACTTGGTCGATAAACCGTTCACCCTAATGTCCCGCATCAAAACCAAATTGGACGGAACCATCTTTGCCCAAACCATGCCCGGCCCTTCATGGACCCCCGCAAGCCAGGCACTCTTCATCCGCGGTGGCCAACTCGTTTTCGACATCGGCTGGGTTGGTGCAGTCTCATCACGCACCCGAGTCGATGATGGCCAATGGCACACCGTCGCAGTGGTGGCCAATCCGACCACCGCCACACTCTCCCTTTTTGTCGATGGCAAACCAGCCGGTTCAGCCAAACTCAGCAGTAAAAAGAAACTCCGCGACAGCGTCGTCAGAATCGGCTTTGGCACTCCCAATTTTCCCGGCCCAAAATCTTTCTTTGAGGGCGAAATTGAAGAGGTTCGCCTTTACCAGAAAGCCCTCGATGCGGTTCCTGCCGACTTGACAGCACTCCCTCAATCAGCTGATTTGGTAGGCCATTGGCGGCTGGCCAACAGCAAGTCTGGCACAGTGGCAGACCTCTCAGCTTCCAAACTGGATGCCAAGATTCTTCAAGGCCCTCCCTCAAGCCCTAGCGGCCCATCCTCTGCCCCACTGGTAGCTGGAATTTTCCCCAAGGAAACTGCGGTCCGATTCGACTCCACCGCTGGCAAACTCCGGCTCCATATTCCCGCTGGCGACCAGCCGCTCCGCTTCTGCCTCTACACCCAAACCGGTGCAAATGGTGCCCCCCCTATAACCCTCACAGATGCAGAACTGAATCTCGCGACCCTCACCCAGGGCGGCCCATCCCGTTGGGGCCAGACCATCGAAACTCAAGTAAAAGCAGGTTCCGAATCGGACCCTTTCGCCACCGATTTCCTCACCGCACCCGAAACCAATCCTTGGCTGGCGCAAACCAGGTTCACAGGTCTGGATTTCTTCCCCGATGGCCGTATTGCACTCTGCTCATGGGATGGCGATGTCTGGGTGGTCGAACCAACCGGCGACAAACTTCGCTGGAAACGGATTGCCAACGGCATGTTCCAACCACTCGGACTAAAAGTGGTCGATAGCAAAATCTATGTCACCTGCCGGGATCAATTGACCGTCCTCCACGATCTCAATGGCGACGGCGAAATCGACTGGTTCCAATGCCTCAACACCGACCACCAGGTCACCGAACATTTCCACGAATTCGCCATGGGCCTTCAGACCGACTCCCAAGGCAATTTCTACTATGCAAAATCTGCAAGACACGGCCTCAAGGCGGTTGTACCCCACCACGGCACCTTGCTGAAAGTCACTCGCGATGGCTCCAAAACCGAAATCATCGCTAACGGCTTCAGGGCCGCAAACGGCGTCTGCCTCAATCCAGATGGCTCATTCGTTGTGACCGATCAGGAAGGATTCTGGAATCCAAAAAACCGCATCAACTGGGTGACACCGCCCAACAGCCAAAGCGGCGGCAAACCCCGCTTTTACGGCAATATGTTCGGCTACCACGATGTGACCGATCCTTCAGACGATGCCATGGTGCCCCCACTTTGCTGGATCACCAATGATTTCGACCGCTCCCCTGCTGAATTGCTCTGGGTTGACAGCAAGAAATGGGGGCCCCTCAACGGTTCCCTGCTCAACCTTTCCTATGGCTACGGCAAAGTTTATGTCGTTCCCCACGAAAAAACCACCAATGGCCTCATCCAAGGCGGCATGGTGGAACTACCCATTCCAATCTTTCCAACTGGAGTCATGCGCGGCCGTTTCAACCCGGGCGATGGCCACCTTTACCTGTGCGGCATGTTTGCATGGGCCGGTAACGCCACCCACCCAGGCGGCTTTTACCGCCTGCGCGCCACCGGCCAAGCACTCCACCTGCCCACTGGGCTATCTATCACAAAAAATAGCCTAAAACTCACCTTCACAGAGCCTCTCGATCCCCAATCGGTAAAAGCCGACAAGGTCGCCGTCAAGGTCTGGGGCCTCAAACGCACCGCCAATTACGGTTCCAAACATTACGATGAACACCCGCTCACAGTACGCGCAGCCACCCTCTCACCCGATGGCAAAACAGTCTCCCTCGATCTGGAAAACCTGGCCCCCACTTGGTGCATGGAGGTCGTCTACACTTTCACAGGTACAGACGGCAAATCCTTCACCGGCAAACTCCACAACACCATCCACACTCTGGGCGAGTGATTGTTCAAGGTTCAAAATGCGACGAAGGGAAAACCTTGCGGTCTTCCCCTCGCCCTCTTCTCGTTTTTTCCAATCCTACTTCAACTCAAAAGGTGGCAGGCTATTGGGCCCCTTGCCAATGGTTACCTTCAGCGGGGAGGATTGAGCCTTGCCATATTTGGCAGGGGCCCGGTTGGTCACATTCCCGTCGTCGGGTTTATTGGGTACATACCACTCAACGGTGACGGTGTAATTACCCTCCGGAGCGCCATCTGTCCCTTCGTAGGTGGTCACTTCGAAAGACCCATCCTGCTTCACCGTGGCGCGGGGCTTGGGTTCATCCTTGCCCCACTCTTTTTCGGGGTGAAATACCAAGGTTGCACCCGGAGCGGCTCTGCCTTGCACCTTCACATTGCCGGTCGCCAAGTTGGTGGGCCGCCGCCCCTCCCCAGATGAGCAGCCGATCAATTGGCCGAGCAAGGCGGTGGCCACCACCGCCATCGCTATCCTCAGCAGCTTAGTCATTGTTGACCTCTCCACCATCGCGGGTGACCATGCGAGCCAAGGCGCGAATACCGACCGAAGAATTGATGGTTCGAACAGAGCCATCCGCAAACACCGCATTCACCAAACCAGAGTGAAAACTGTAGATCTGGCTGGTGCCATCTGTCCCATAGAAGGTCGATGCTGGACCGCCCGCAGCAATGTAATCCAACCCGTTGGTCACATTGATAGCGTTGGGTCCAGGAGTCGATGTTCCTGTGGCATCGGTCCCTAACAAATACGGTATTTCGCTGGCAGGGCGGCACCAACCTCCACCGTTAACCCGCGCAGTAGCCGAGGCCCCCACTACCAGTTTGCCCTGCCGATAAATACTCGGCCTGCCCGCTGATTCGGTTACATGAAGCGTGTTCGATGTACCGTCGGTAAAGTCACCCATCCGCAGGTTTTGCGTCTTGCTAATAGCCCCACGGGTGGTACCCGCTACATCCACCAGCCCGGCCGTAGCCAAGCTGGGATGCACCCCATAAATACCGGCATAGTCTGAATTCGCCTCAATTGGCGCCCATGCGGGCGTTCCATCCGGCGCCCCATCCAAAAGGGTCGACGATGGGGAGGACGGGCATTCCAAAATTTTGACCCGAACACTGGTCACTGGCCGGTTCGCCGGGTCAGACCAGTTCAATGCCTGGTTGTAGTTTTTGAACAGGTTGTCCTGCTCAATGTAAGGCAAAACCCAGGTCAACCAGCGCATGCGAACCGTTTGGTTTTGGGCCGGGCGCAAATTTGAGGGGAAATAGCTATTGGCCCCATGGAAGTTATGGAGTGCCAAACCAATTTGTTTCAAATTATTCGAGCAGCTCATGCGGTTGGCTGCCTCGCGCACCTTTTGCACTGCGGGAACCAACAGGCCCACCAACACAGCAATGATCGCAATCACTACCAGCAGCTCAATCAATGTGAAGCCAAAGCGCTTGCCAAGCCTTTGATTTGAAGTTTGAAACATGGCCACTCCCAAAAATTTTGAGGTCAACTAGCAGACAGCCCGAAAGTTGACTATCTAGATAATGATTATTTTTCACAACAAGTCAACCTCAATCATCACCATGTTCACAAAAGTGGTCATGTATTCGCAAATCATTATTTATTAAGGATTTAAAAACAAAACCTGCCAGCCACTCGAAGCGGCCGACAGGTTTTTTAAAGAAATTTAAATGTTGTTTTTTCGTTTACAAACCAAACCCACCGTTGAATCCGTTTCCTTTGTTCCCGCCAAA
>Ga0255132_1000167_pt1 | contig 25187 bp, 20 predicted proteins | sample Law_Law_RepA_8d_FD_188551 | JGI IMG/M metagenome (GOLD analysis project Ga0255132, IMG submission 188551) | Freshwater microbial communities from St. Lawrence River, New York, United States - Law_Law_RepA_8d | ecosystem: Environmental > Aquatic > Freshwater > River | place: USA: New York...
CCCCCGATTACCCCTTGGTTCCTACCAAAAATAAAGTAGAAATCCTAACCAATCAAAGCATACTGTGACCTATCGGTTCTGACGACTCCCTAGATTTTCACACCTAGATTTCCCACCAAGCGACTTCCCTTCTCAGGAGCCCTCCAGTGCCCCCCACCAAAAAGAAATCCAACCCCGCCTCCCCAATCGCAGCGGGTAAATCCTCCACGAAACCTGCTTCTGTGAAGAAATCCTCTCCAAAAGCTTCTGTCGCCAAGAGCGAAGCAAAAAGCCCTGCAAAAACCGCTACCGGGAAAGCTTCTCCCGCAAAGCCGGCAACCGCAAAGCCGACAGCAGGAAAGCCTTCGAATGGAAAACCCGTCGCAGGAAAGATCCCTGCGGGCAAAGCACCGGCGGTGAAAAGTCCTGCGCAAAAGAATGCCGGCGCGAAAGTTGCCCCAACTCAAAAAACTGCCTCCGCGAAGTCCCCTACCATCAAAACAACTCCCAAAAAATCAACCGCGGCGACGAAAACAGCTTCGAAACCAATCCCCGCTGCACCCACCAAAAAACCCACCAAAATCGCCCCGCAAAAAACTTCTACTCCAGCGAAATCGCTGAGCACCGAGAAGTCTTCCACCCCTAAAACTCCCCCAACTCCGAAAACAAACGTCCTAACTAAGTCGGCCATCAAAGCCACAACCGCCCCGGCACCCGCACCCACTCCAAAACTACCTACCCCCCCAAAAACAAATACAGATCCGAAAATTGTTGAGAAGATCCGATCGGCTCACGCTGAAAAAGAACAGCGCAAAGACCTCGCTCAAACTCCACCAAAACGCACCCTCACACCCATCACTTCCATCCCCGCAGTCGTCAAAGGGGAAGACCGAATCATCCTCATGGTTCGCGATCCCTATTGGATCCACGCTCACTGGGATATCAGCCGCCAAGCCGTCGAACGGGCAAAAGCCGCCCTCGCGGATCATTGGCACTCCGTGAAACCAGTCCTGAGACTTCTGAAGTTCGAAGATAACGGAACGACCGAAAGCTCGGAAAACGTACACCGCGAAATCGAAATCCACGGCGGTGTGCGCAACTGGTACATCGATGTCGATACACCTCCGGCCCGTTTCCAAATCCTTATGGGATACCGAACCAGCCAAAATCGCTTCTACGAACTCGTCCGCAGCAACACTGTCACCACCCCCGCACCAAGCGGTAAAGGGGCTTTGGATGACCACTGGGCCGACATCGCCAAAGATGCTGAGAAAATCTATGCGATGAGCGGCGGCTACGGCGATGACACTCAAAAGGGAGATCTCGCCGAGGTCTTCGAAGACCGACTCAAACGTACCATGGACCTCGATGTCATGTCCCAATTCGGCTCCGGTGCCGAAGGTGGACTGAGGAAACCTCGCCAGTTCCACTTTGACGTCGAAGCCGAATTAGTGGTCTTCGGCTCCACCCACCCCGATGCTCACGTGGCCATCGGAAGCGATCCGGTCAAAGTCAAACCCGATGGAACCTTCTCCATCCGACTACCATTCCCCGATCGACGACAAGTCTTGCCAGCAACCGCTCGCAGCCGCGATGGTATCGACGAACAAACAGTCGTTATCGCCGTCGAACGAAATACGAAAGTCATGGAGCCTCTCTCCATGGAAGGGGACGACCTATAGGCCGGCATTGCTACAAAAGGACATTGCCTTCGGCCAACCCACTACCAACAACTGTCCGTTAGCGAGGTCCCGACCTAGGTGCAAATGGATTGAAATCCCGCGCAGATGGCAGCACGTCCGGTCGTGATGAGCCAGCTCCCGCCGCTGGTCCCCCAGAAGGTGACGCGGGCCCAGCCGACGGCTGCAAGTTGCTCGGCAATGCACCTTCGATTTTGCGAATCTGCGCATCGATCTGACCCGTCTTGAGCCGTATCGACGCCGAGGAGACCTGTATCGTTTGTCCCGCCTGAGATGGATTCTCGGTCGATACCCGACGAATGTTCGCTGCCCGCTGAGCTGTCCCCTCAATCCGCACCGCATCTTGCGCAGCAGCATACCCAATGCGACTCGCATCGAGAATGATCTCTCCGGAATCGGTGCGACTCGTCAACTGCGCTGCTCCAAGCGCATCGATCTCCCATGTCCCATTGGGCTGACTGAGTCGCTGCTGGTTATAACTTAAACTCGACGCATCAAATAGATTTAACTGATCGCACACCAACCGCGTTTGATGCAACAACAATCGCTCCGCATTTCGTACATCGACGAAATCCTCCCAAGTCGCAATCGGGCCCATCAACGCTGCAATCTTGTCATAAAACGATACGATCCGCTGCGGCATCGAGCCTTCCATCCGCCCGACAAACGTTAAATGAAGACACTGCAAAGCCTGACTCGATGCTGACGCATTCCCTCCAAGCCCACCGATTCCCATCGCCGTATCATTCGAATGCCTGCGACTCCACAACTGCCCCGGACCATAACCAATCCAAGTTCGCGAGGGAACCTGAAACTCCAAGCGAGGAACTTGCAAATTCTCCGCCGAACGACGTATACCCCCTAAATCAGTCTGAACCGCCTTGATGTCAACCTCACCATCGAGCCGGACAACTTGCACCTGCGGCTTCGCTCCCTGCACCCCTCGCATCTGCGAACTGCCCCCTCGCGGTACCTGAAACGCTACTCGCTCGGACATGTCCATCGATAACGTTCTCGCCGTTGCCAGCATGTGCCAAAGCGTCGAGGCATCGGATTGCATCTTGCAATCCAAAGTCACTCCACCACCGAAACGCGCGATGCGACCATCGAAGGTCATCCGCTCTCCCCACTGAATCCTCGGCGCTGACTTCCAATCAAACTTCTGACCAACCTGCCCACCACTAGATCCTATTCCACCTACAGACAAGCCACCTGACAATCCACCACCGGATGCAACTCCCACACCAGAATCACTTGCCAACGCTTCCTCAGGGATCACGATCTCCCCAGGATGATTGATCCAAAACAATTGATCGTTCTGAGATAACTGCAACTCCTTGGCAACCACCCAACCCGACCCAACCGCAATCCGAGCAGGCTCCCCCACAAGATACACATTCGACAATTCAGTCGACTCACTTTGAATCACCAACCGATCCCCCGTCGCCGTCAACGGCCAAGGCGAATCCTCCGACAAGAACTCCCGAGTCAGTGTGAAATTGCCATCCAACGATAAACTCTCAATGATGCTTTGTGTTCCAACTCGGACAATGTCTGTATCAAGCGTCTTGCCTGTCACACTCATCGGTGACTTGCGACCCGCCCCACCAACATTACCCGCAACACCCCCACTACCCTGCCCCGCTGCCGCCGCTCCTAGCCTCGGTGCCCCACGCAACATCGGTGGCTCAATACCCGTTGAACTCACAGAAGCATTAGGATTCAACGGTGTATTAGCAATCAATGGAGCATTAGGATTCGCAGTGGCTGTTGGACTCACCACGCCGACGAGAGGCTGCGATGGAGAGGACCGCAACCCCGAATCCGCCACCGAATATCCTGCCTGCATCGCTTCCTGTGGTCCCAGATGCCGAAACCTTACCGCCATCGATTCCACCTGCGCATTGAGCTCCGGCGCATTGACGATCACCTGACCCTGTGCCGATATCGCATCCGGAAAAAACTTCGGAACTTGACCCGGTGGATAAAAATCCGCAAGCCTCTGCGCCATCGCTGCATCGGTAGGCAACACCCATAAATGCAATTTCTCGGCTACGAATCTCCCTCGCTGAGAACTGCTGATATTCGCTCCACCATCAATCGATATTAAATCTCGTTGCTCATGCGGCCGAATCGTCAAACGATTGCTCCACCGCAAATTCCATATTTCCCCCTCCTCAGATGCGATCTGCGCTTGACCAATGCCATCGGCCAAGACCCATCCAAGCCGCTGAAACTCACCGCGTTTCTCGGAGTTTAAAATCTCAGGATTCTGATACTGAATATTCGGTGAGGAAACTTGGATGTTCCCTCGCTTTAAAAACACCTGCGAAGAATTCTTCGGTGCAGAACCAGGCAACACATTGCTTAAACTCACCATCCCATGCACCATGTCCATCACCAAATGCTGGCCATCAGCCTGCGCATCCATCCCAGGTGCCTTCAACCTGATCCACCGACTCTGATCGTTCGCATCCCGGCCAGGTAAACCTAATGCCTCAAGCCGTTGCAGCCGCCAAACTCCCGAATCGGCACTCCCCTGGGATGCTGCAACACCCTTGGACTCCACTTGATCTATGGATGCTATCGGCAAAGGTGCTACAGGCGTGACTGCTGCCGGAGAAGCGTTTGCGGGTGCCGCTGCCGGGGTCTTCCAACCCACCGTCAATCGCAACTCGTTGCAGTCAAACGTATCGGCTGGCTTCCCCTCAACCACATGCTCCATATGGACCCCATCCATGAATGTCGCTTGCGCTTGATGAAACTGAAACTGAAACCTTCCGCGGCAATCCAACGTTGCATAAGCCGCTCCCAACGCGTCTTTGTTCTCGTTTTGCGAAGGCCATAAGCCCCCTTTTTGTAACTCCAAGCGAACATGATCGACGTAGAACAACTGCAGATAATCAAGCCCCGCAAAAGGAGAATCATTCGGCTTGCTCGTCGACGCAGAAGCGCTCTCGGCTAACAAGTCTTGATCCATGAAGATCGATAAATAACGACCCTCGATCTTCGACCCACCAATCTTCATCTTGATCTGCTTGTCAGTCCATATCTGACGACGATCGATCCGAACATCCTGCGTCTGAATCAATAATTCACCCTCCCCAGTCTCTTGATCGGCCGGAGAGTAAATCTGAATCTCGCCACTAAGCTGCCCGTTGAGCACCGGCGGCGGATGCCCCGAAGTCCAATCAAAGGCACTCTTGAACTGTATCTCCGCACCCTTCGGATTCTCGATGAAAATCGCGCGACGAGATCCTCCCTGAGACTCCTGAGGAATGATGATCGTCAAAGGACTAAAACGCCAACGCGTGTCACTTAACTGCTCCCGCTTCTGATACAACAACAAACTCTTGTCCCGCTGTATCATCAACGGATTCTGACGCTGCCAAGCATCCTCGCGGAAATAACTCTCCCACCATTGCCCCTCTTTACTCTTGGGCAAACTCGTAAATCCCCATCGCGATGCTTGCTGGTGAACCGTCGGCTCAATACGCGGAACGACCAACGTGGCGTAAATCGTATACGCAGCAAACAAAGGCAAAAAGACTTGCAAGTAATGCTTGAGAAATGTCATCGCATCCGCGTGGGAATCAAATCCTCCCACCGCCCCTTCGCTTGCAATAACCGCTCTATCAACTCACGCACCGCACCTCGTCCACCGGCACTCTCAAGCACCCACTTCGCATGCTGCTTGACCTCCGCCGCTCCGTCGCTAACCGTCGCACTGAGTCCCACTTCAAGCATCACCGGGATGTCCGGTAAATCATCCCCTATGTAACACACCTCCTGCGGAGTAACCCCAATGGATTGCATCAACTCCCTCGCCGCAGGCAACTTGTCTGCAAACCCTTGACGCACCCAAGCTATCCCCAACTCCTGCGCACGAAGCTTCACAACTTGCGAATTCCTCGCTGTCAAAATTCCAAACTCAAATCCCGCCTTACGCCAAAGCTTGATCCCCTGCCCATCCCGCACATGAAAGGATTTGCTCTCCACCCCCGCGTTGTCAATCGTGATCAACCCATCGGTCAATACCCCATCGACATCACTTAAAATGAGTCGAATCGGCTTGGCTATCTCATAGTCGCGATGTTTCAACGAATCCCTCACTGACTTCTTTCCTGCGTTACCTTCCACAAACCAATCCGCCAAAACGCTAACCACAACCGAAAACTCTAACTACAACGTGGCACCGAAGATTCGCAAATGGGGCTGGCCGACAACCGCCCTCCCCTCTGCACCATCCTCTAGGCACTCGCTAACCTCTCCCCTACCGACTGCCGACTCCGCAATCCCAATCACGTCGGTGATGTCGATCAACCCAATCGGCTGATCCAAGTCGTTGACTACCGGCAACTCGCTGATCTTGCGATGCGAAAGAATCTCTATCGCCTCCGATACCTTCGCCCCCGAACGAATCGCGGAGAACTTGCGCGTCATCACCTCCGAAATACAACGATCTAAATCGCCCGAAGCCTCAGCGCGACTCGCCCCAAGAAATCGAGTCAAATCACTGTCGGTAAAGATCCCCACCAACAAATGCGCATCGTTCTCGATCATCACCGCACCCGTCCTACGACCAGGACGCGATGTGTCTACCAACATCTGACGAATACTCGAACCCTCATGACACAACCTGCACTCCTCAAGCGGTCTCATCACCTCGTCGACAATCGCTAAACGCTGCCCCAAGGCCCCCCCTGGATGCAACTGCGCGAAATCTTCCTCACCAAAATTCTTGATCTCACTGACCACCAATGCTAAAGCATCACCAAGCGCTAACATCGCTAAGGTGCTCGAAGTTGGTGCAAGATTCCAACGACAAGCCTCACTGCTCGACGGTGTAAGCAACGTGATGTCCGCCGCCAATGCCAACGGACTGTTGATCTTGCTCGTGACCGCAATCAAAGAAGCCGACCTTCGAGAAAGGTACGGCAACAAGTCTACCACTTCCGACGAAGATCCACTGTTTGAAAACAACAACACGACATCGTTCGGACCCACACAACCCAAATCCCCATGCAACGCTTCCGACGGATGCAGAAAATGTGACCGTGTTCCCGTCGATGAAAATGTCGCCGCTACCTTCCGACCTATCAATCCAGCCTTCCCTATCCCACAGACAATCAATGACCCACGCATCGCTGATATCCGCTCAGCAGCCAACACAAACTCCTCGTCCATCATGTGGGCCATCTGCATCAAGACCGAGACCCCATGCTCAACTACCGAAACACCACGAGCAAGCCGCTCCTGACGCTCCTGCACGACTCGAGCCTCCCGACCAACTTTCCTTGCTGGGTTTCCCATAAATCTCTCTGCGGCAATCCTTCGCCTCGTAAATGCCCAAACCTATCCGTTTCACGGACCAATTCCCCACCCCTGCATTACAGCATCGCTGCACAATAACAACTTTCTCCTACCATGCCAATCTCGAACACGGTTGTGCTAGCATTGCTGCGATTGCGCTGTGATAACTCGTCGCGGTATGAACTCTGCTCGGCAAAGCCACCTGGGCGTTTTCCCACTCCTAGTTCTATGGGAGAGTTCTATGGGAGATTCCCGAACTATCGTGTACCATCGACCCGCTGTAGGATCACTACCCACCCCCACCCGAATCCGATTTCACTTCATCCAAACCACCAGCATGCGAATAGCTTACCTGGACTGCTCGAGCGGCATCAGCGGCGACATGACCCTCGCCGCTCTCCTTGATTGCGGCGCTGATCTGCACCCAATCCAATCGGCTATCGATTCATTGCAACTAAAAGCTAGCCTTTCTCTGATCCCCACCCGCAAGTGCGGGATTGCGGCAAAAAAACTCCAAATCCTCGCACCCGACGATCCAACACATCGCAACCTCTGCGATATCCTCGAACTACTTGCCCAAGCCAACATCTCGGCAAACGCACGTCGACTCGCAACCCGTATCTTCGAGCGGCTCGCAAAAGCCGAAGCTCGCGTACACGGAATCCCACTCGACCAAGTCCACTTTCACGAAGTCGGTGCCGTCGATTCGATCATCGATATCCTAGGCACCGCCATCGCTTGGGATCAACTTGGCATTGAGTCCGCTCAAGCGTCGGCGGTCCCGACCGGCACCGGACAAATCAAAATCTCCCACGGTATTTTTCCGATCCCCGCCCCTGCAACCGCAGAACTGCTTCGCTCGATACCAATCGCCCCCTGCTCCCTACCCCACGAAATGACCACCCCGACCGGTGCAGCGATCCTCGCCGAACTCGCTTGCGCCTTCGGTCCTATGCCCGCTATGCAATTCGACACCATCGGCCTTGGAGCCGGCACTCGCGACCTGTCCGACCGACCGAACGTCCTGCGAATCTTTCTCGGACTCTCAACCACCACGTCCAAAAACCCTCTAATTCAGCAAGATTCCGTCGTCCGCCTCGAGACCAACCTCGACGACATATCCCCCGAACAAATCGGTTTCGCCATCGATCGCCTCTGGGCCGCCGGCGCTCTGGATGTTTTCTGCACCCCCATCCAAATGAAGAAAAATCGACCCGGTACCCTCCTCTCCGTACTAACATCCACGGACCGTACCTCTCTCATCGAACATACCCTCTTCCAACACACAGGAACCCTCGGCATCCGAAAGTCTTCCTGCAATAGACTGATCCTTCATCGCGAATCCATCCTCGTCGAATCCCAATGGGGCCCCGTCCCTTGCAAACTCGTCCAAAACATCGATGGCTCGAAATCTCTCTCGCCGGAATTCGACCCTTGCGCCAAAATCGCCGCTGAACAGACTTTGTCCTTGCCAGATGTCATTCGCTCAATCGAAAATAGTTACCGTAACAACCAAATCACCAGCCCTTGATATCACAGCCCCCTGATATCACCACCCCGTGATATCACCGCCACCTTCATATCACCGCCCCTTGGATCCTATCGAAAAGCCATGTCCTCAGTCACCACCTCCACTTCCACACCCTCTCTGACCGCGAACCCCTCGCGACTCGTCGCCGTCGTGGATATCGGCTCGACGAGCGTCCGCATGGCGATCGCGGAAATTCTCAGCCAAGGCCAAGTCAGGACGCTTGAAGAAGTCTCCCAAGCCGTCTCGATCGGCAAAGATACTTTTACCACTCAAGCGATTTCCAGACGCAGCATCGAAGAATGCGCACGGGTCTTGAAAAGCTACCGACGACTTATGCAAGAATTCGGTATCACTCGCCCCGAACAAATCCGTGTCGTCGCCACCAGCGCTGTGCGTGAAGCCAGCAATCGACTCGCGTTCATCGACCGTATGTACATCGCTACAGGTCTCGAGGTCAAAGCGCTCGACGAAGCCGAAGTCAATCGGATTACCTATATGGGTATCCAACCTCTTCTCCAATCCAATCCTCAACTCGCTTCCGTAAAAACCATCGTCGTCGAAGTCGGCACAGGCAGCACCGAAATCCTCGTCGTATGCGCCGGAAACGTCCTGTTCTCCAACACCTACCGACTCGGATCGCTGCGCATGCTCGAACAAGTCGATCGCTTCAAAACATCGCACGCAAAACAACGAGCTATTCTCGAAACACAAATTCGACGCATCGTCCACCAAATCTTCGAACACGTCGACGAAGGAAACCAAATCCAAATGGTCGCTATCGGCGGCGACGTACGTATGGCTGTGAAAAACATGGAAGCCTTCGAGTCCGACAAGTCTCTTCACCTCCTCTCTGCCGACTCCCTCCTAGCCTTCGCTCGTCACATCGGACAACTACAAGAAGAAGAGCTGATTCGACGATACTCGATGAGCTTCGCCGATACCGATACGCTCTGGCCTGCACTGATGAGCTACGCTCTGCTCGCCAAAGAATTCAAATGCGATCAACTCTTCGTCGCAGATACGAATCTTCGTGACGGACTCCTTACCGAACTCTCCTACCGCGACGCTTGGACCGTCGAACTGCGCAATCAAATCGTCCGCTCGGCGATCAACCTCGGTCGCCGTTACTCCTTCGACGAGACACATGCACGCCACGTCGCGACTCTGTGCCGAAAACTCTTCTCGGACCTGATGGCCGAGCACCAACTCGACCAACGCATGGAACTGATCCTCTACCTCGCCGCCATCCTCCACGAGATCGGCACCTTCATCAGCACTCGTTCGCACCACAAACACGCGATGTACATCATCAATAACAGCGAACTCTTCGGGCTCTCCGAACGCGATCAACTTCTCGTCGCACTCGTCGTTCGCTACCAACGCCGATCCTCGCCGCAACCCGAACACGAAGGCTACGCAACCCTCGATCGAAACGATCGGGTCGCTGTCTCCAAACTTGCAGCTATCCTTCGTCTTGCAATCGCACTCGATGAATCTCGCTCCCAACGCATCAGCTCCCTGCGATGCAAACGCGAAAACCAACAACTTGTAATCCTCACCCAAGGTGTCGAAGACGTCTCACTCGAACAACTCACCGTCCGCCAATCAGGTGAACTCTTCGAAGAAGTCTTCGGCATGAGCGTTTTCCTTCGTTCTGAATTAACGTAACCAAGCACACAACTCCTTACGATGAATCCGCAGTCACCATCGCCTGAATCTCACGCCGCTGAAACTCACCCCGCTGAAACTCACCCCGCTGAACCGCAAGCCGCTGCACAGCAACCTACCGACACAGAACTTTGGTACCGCTCCGGCCTAGCCTTTCAATGCACCGGATGCAGCGATTGCTGCTCCGGACCTGAAACCGGCTTCGTCTGGGTCGACGAACAAGAAATCCAAGCCATCGCCAATGCGACCGGTTTTCAAAACGACCTCGATGGCTTCGAGAGAAAATTCGTACGCACCATCGGTGCACGAAAAAGCCTTGTGGAATACTCCGACGGCGATTGCATTTTCCTCGATCCAAACACCCGAAAATGCAGTGTCTACGAAGCTCGCCCCAAACAATGCCGAACTTGGCCGTTCTGGAAAGAGAACCTGCGTTCACCGAAGACTTGGGCCCAAACAGCTAAAAGCTGCCCAGGTTGCAACACAGGAAAAATCTACTCTCTCGAACAAATCACGCGTATCGTCAACCAAGATGCCAACGCCGACGCTAACGCGTTGTAATCACATCTATTTCGCGGACTCTTCCTCAGCCTGCAAATTCGCATCGCCCCGAAAATCGACCCGAAACTCGATCACCGCTCGATCTTCGAATTGCATCGACATTCTCACCCGCTCTACCAACTCCATCAACGTCGAAACCCTCTCTAGATCTCGCTTTGCCTCTACCCGCGTCTTCCCGTTCTCCAACATGCTCTGAGCTATCAACGCGTTGCTGTTAAGATCCAGCAACCGGCGCAACGCTGCCATATCTAGATTCATCCAAGTCTGATGCTCCGAACTCTCCGCCGTACCACCAACTCCCTCTCCGGATAACTTCAGCCCCAATTCTTTGGCCAATCCTAACTGACTCGATACCACCACCAAGTCATCAACAAACGCAATCGATGGCTCAAAGTTAAACTGGATCGGTAACCCACCCGAATAGTCTTTGTCCTCATCGCGAACATAGTGCGCCCAATACAACATCGCTCGGTCTTCCTTGGCGTTCTCAAGCTCCAGTTGGGGTTGCCCCTCCTGCGCTCCGGCAACATTGAGGAATCCGATGAAAGTCTGAAACGTTCGCTTCAATTCCCTCTGAAGCTTCCCCGGATCCTTCATCCTTCCAACCAACGCAAATCCAGGTAAACGCAACGCAGGTCGCTCGGCATCATCGCTTGCCGTCGGCTCGCAGACCACCAACCGAACCTCAGGGTAAATCGCCCCAAGAATGTCTTCGCCGAAATCCTTACCCGAAAACAATGTGGTCAGCGTTGCATCTGCTTGCGCTAACTGATCGTTGACGTTCTGATCAAAAAGGTCCCCTGCCCGCAACCATAACTGACTGAAATCTCGATATGTACCAAGCGATGCCATCACCCCTAAATCTCCTTGGAGTCTCTCACCAGGCGCTCTCCCCTTCGCCTGCGGCCCAACGTAATGCAACCTCGAATCCCCAAACCACTCCGTCTCGCTAGGGGCCCAAGCCTTCAACGCCAACCCCTTGCGATCCAACTCCATCGTTACACTCGCTACATCCGCCTTAGAAAATACACTTAGCCATCCACCCAATAACAACTCAGCCCCAAAGTCTTTCGCTTGTCCGCGAAACAAGTCATTGCCCCGAGCCAACTCCCTGACCGACTTCCAGTCGATCACGACAAAGCCCCTCGCTTCACCATCCGTCTTGCTACCCGTATCGCTACCCGTTTTGCCGGCCGTATCGCCAGCCGTATCGCCAGCCGCTACCGCCACTTCGCTGATCGATCGTCGATACCAATCCGCATCAGACAAACTTGGGCCTCGATCCAACTTGCGATCCAAGATCGCCTTGAGTGTCTCTCCTTCGTTGCTTAGCACAAGCCAATCGCCGACTTGAGCAAACACAGCATTCTGAATCTTGTAACCTCGGAAATCTCTGTACATCGCCTCCTTCACCGGATCGGGATTCCCCTTGGACTTCGCATCCTTCCTAAGAAACCCAATCGCCTTCTCGATGTAGTCTTCCAACCAAGCTTCTCCCTCGGTATGCAACAACACCGCAATACCTTTGGTCTCCTTGTCGATCGCAACGTACATTCCATGTGTAGAAAGAGAATTCGCCAACCGATCAAGCTTCATCCCTAACGCAAATTCAGCGACCGTGATACCACCGCGAAGCTGCAATGCTTCCGGTGTTCGCCATAGCTTCTTGAATGCCTCTGATTGCTTCAAAGACTCCACAACCGGATGCTCTAACCAACGATCGCTCGCATCGATCCGTCCAAATAGAATGGTTCCCTCTGGCAACCAAGCTTCCGGACCTTGCTCCCCAGACGCGCGCAACGTGGTGACGCAAGCCAGTGTTAACCCCAACAAACAAAGGCTCGCGAAGCGGCGAAGCTCTATGCACAAGTCCCTCACCGATCGAACGCCAAACCGAGCTCGGAAACCACAGCGCGTTCCAATCATATACATCTCTTTTTCTTTTATGCTTTGCGCTATTCTTGCGCTGGACTATCAACTGTTTTAGCCGTCAGATGCACCAACGCTTGACGCAACTCGCGGACTTTCAAAGGCATCGGCATCAATACATGCCGATCGGATAACTTCGCTCCGCGAATAATATGCTGCTGCTTTGGATCCACCAACAAAACAGCGGGAATATGTTTGGTATGCTCGTCGGATGCAAACTGATTGAATGCATCCAGTGCCAGATTCCCTAGATCTGTCGCGCATAGAACCACGCAATCGGCTACAGCCAACTCCCCCGGAGCAAACTTCGATAATGCTCGCTCGGGATCACTGAACACTAATACGCGATATCCGCGTTTCTTTAACTTTTCTCGCAGCAGATCTTGCAACTCGGCTTTGTTCTCTACCACCATCACCGTCTTGCCCTGACCCTCAAGCAAATCCTCGGCGTCTACCACCTCTGCTCTGCCTGCGCCCCCTCCGGATGCAACCCCTCCATCACTTGTCGCCGCCCCCCCAGCAGGTGCTTCTTTCTCACGCTGAAGCTTCTTCATTGCCGAGTCCACATCAGCCAACATCTGACCAGGTGTTTGATATCGCTTCTCGGGATTGAACTCCATCGCTTTGTTGCAAATCGCATAAATGCTGTCGGGCAAACCAGGGGCGACTTCACCCAACGAAGGCATTTCGGTAAATCGCGTAACGTTCAGTCGCATCAACCGATCCCGGGTCTCCACCAAAGGCGCCTTACCGGAGACCACGTTATAGAAAATACATCCCACGAAGTAGATGTCGCTTCGATGATCACCCTTGCGCACCGCCGTCCCTCGCTCAAGCGCCGCGTAATCGATCGCTCGCGCACTAGGACAATCCGCAATCGCTTCCGGCGACGATGTGTCTGCCAACGCAGCGAGACCAAAGTCCACCAACTTGCAACGACCACTAGAATGCACCAACACGTTCGACAACTTCAAGTCGCGGTGCGTGATCCCTTTCTGAAAAGCAAAGTCCAATCCGGAGCAGATGTCATGCATGATCTTCAAAGCATGCTCCGGCTCGAATTTGCCACGGATCTTCAAAATCTCACGCAACGTCTCCCCTTCGACAAACTCCATCACCAAATAAGGAGAACGAGGATCATTGATGATATCGTAGATCGTGACGATGTTCGGATGACGCAGCTCAAGCCCCATCCTACCCTCACGCAAGAACTGCTCTACTTGAGCCACTTGATCTCGGTGCCGACGTCGCAAAACCTTGACCGCAACAACCTTACCCGTCTCGCGATGCACCGCCCGGAATACCCGAGCAAACGTACCAGCACCGATCATGTACAAGACCTTGTAAGGCCCGTAGTAATAACCCAACCGCTCGCCTGTGAGCATGCGATCAAGCTGATAGTTCGTGAGGATACCCTTCCTCAACAAAAGCGATTTCAATTCGTCCAAACTGACGTTGTCTGTTCGCAACTCACCCCATAATCGATCGATCTGCTGGGATGTCGCTAACTCCAAGTCAATCAAACGCTGCGTTAAGGATCGGGGCGTAAACTCCATGGCCTGTACACTTACTCGAGGAATGTCGGTTCTCTAAAAGGGGAATCGTTCTCGCGGTTCCAAGCCGATTTTTAGCCGGTACCCCTCTTTCAGAGTAAGCAAAACCGTCGATTCGGGCAAATCAATATGCCCGAACCATCAACAAATCAGCCAATTGCATCTCAGCCAACAGGATCTTCCCCACCCGTCTCGCTATTTCCTAACTCTCCCCCCTCAAAGTCCCCTTCCCCCATCATTTTCCCTACTTGCAACTCCAAGTCGTCGCGTTCCCGCCGAGTGGCTTCCAAATCAAAGACCAAGTACTTCATGTCCAAACGCAACTGCCCAATCGATTCCTGAACCATCTGCAAGATCTTGCGGCGTCGGTTCGCACTTTCGGCAACCCTCTGAAACAAAGGTTGCAACATCAAGCGAGTTCCTACATCCAAACCATCAATCGCACGACGCAGTTCCTCAAGCTCAGGTGCTACCTCCACGCCCGCAGCTTCCACACCCGCTCCAACCGATCCAGCCCCAACCAAGGAGGGGTCGACGGACGATGCGGATGCTTCATGCGTTTCGCGTGAACTTATAGGACGATTCATTCTTGGCTCAATTCATTTTCGAGAAATTCTGGGATGACCTTGCCGATCCTGACGATTGATCCTAGCTAGCGAAAACCTTGAAAGTTTTCCCCCAACCACAGACGAAACCATTGGATTGACTCACCTACAATGCGTCGTAAATCCTTGCTAGTCAAGAAGTTGCATTTTCTGCAAAGCCGTTGCAATCCATACAACCCGAACCTCGCCGGCCCGATTGAACTCCTCCTTTCGCTCTGGAGAAAAAACGCAAGTCCTGCTACAAGCGAGACTTAAGTCACTTTCAGCCACTTCGCACCCGCACCGCTACGGCCATTTAGCTCGTTTCGAGATTTTCTTTTCTAAAGTCGAACATGAGTCCGATTAAGCCGACAACTCGAAGATTGCCGCTCACGGTGCCCTTGCCTGTCGTGACAATCCTGCGTTTGCTCCTGCTGCTAAAACTCCTCGGCTGCGAACTGCACTCCGACGCATTCGCCCAACATGTCGACTCGTTCGACCAAGGCGCCCGACGCTTCTCCCTCTGGCGCGACGACGCCCGAACCGTGATGAGGTCGATCCAACAGCCAACCCCAACTCCAGCCGAACCCGGCGTGGAAACCATCGAATTCACCCACGGCAACGGTTCGTTTATCTACCTGATCTCCCCAATCGAACCTTGCGCAATCATCCCTGAACTCAATGCCTCGATCCGAATCCGCAGCGCCCAAGCCGGGATGCGGATCGGACTGCGCGTCGTCTTCCCAAAAGCCCGCCACCCCGCCACCCATGCAGCCCTCACCGAAGTCGTCTTTGGGATCCCCAATGAAGGCGCAGGCCGTTGGTCAACCTCTGCAATCACCAACGTCGTCAACCTTCTCGAAGAACGTCAACGCTTTCTCCGCCGACTCTTCGGCCCCGACGTCGATCTTCGCGAACCCTACGTCGACGCAATTTTGCTAAGCGTCTACGGCTATCCCGGCACCACGAAACTTCAAGTCGACGACCTGGTGGTCGACGGTATGATCGCACCAAGCACCCTTGCAATGGAGTCCTCCAGCGATCCCGCAACTGCAACGCTCGATGAACCTCCAAGCGAACGACTGCGCCGGATCCAACAGACCGTTCCGCGATGGATCCAACATCAAGGCGAAAGCCTCCCTTATCTGCAATCGCTCGGTTTCAATGCCGTTGTAGCTCGAAACCCAAACGATCCGCTAATTGCCGATCAAGCCATCGCAAGCGGAATGAGCGTCGTGGCCCCACCCCCGTCCCTCATCCCATCCGAGGATCAAGCAGCCAGCTATGAACACATCTCCGCTTGGCTGCTCGGTCTGGCTCTGAACCAGAACCAATTGCCCTCCTCTCGCGATCGTGTCGCCCAACTGAGCCGCTTCCCCAAAACGCTCGCAAAACCGACGATCGCCGAAGCTTGGGAACTCTACGGCACTTACAGCCAACTCAGCGATTGGCTCGCGGTACCGACCCCTTTGCCAACCACTGTGCGTTCCAGCAAAGAAAGCGCCGAACTGATGCTTAATCAACGCGCTCCGATCTCCGCTCGTAACCTACCGATGACTTCCCTCTGGACGCAACCCTCGAACGAATGGCTCGCACAACGCGTCATGGCTTCCTCTACCCTCGGTCGAGACCCTTGGCTACTTGTCGACCACGACCGACTCCATACCCGATTGCAATGGATCCGAAGTGTCATGCAAGGAGCTCGCGGATGGATCTTTCGCTCTCCTTCTTCACTCGACGCAGGAAGCGATACGGCAAACGCCCGCGCTGAAACTTTTGCAAACCTTAATCGCGAAATCGATCTACTACTACCCTGGATCCAAGCCAGCGAGTCGGCTTGGACTCCCATCGCGACCTCGTCGAATGCCCACTCCGCAGCGATGCTCGAAACACCCGCAAGCCAACTGGTACTCGCCGTCGCTTCGGGAGAATGGGATACGATCTGCTCGCCAGCACCAAACACCGAACGGCTCACCCTGACCATTCCCGTCGGAGGCCAACCACGCCAAGTCTACCGAATCACACACGGTGACCTAGAACGACTCCCAACTCAACTCTCTCCCGGTGCAATGCAGATCACCATCGATCAACCCGCACTCATCGAACAAGTCGTCTCGATGGTCGATACCGGTCCGCTGAACTACCTGCGAGACGCTTTGCGACGCCAAGCACCCTCGCTGATCGAGAACAACATCGACACCGCCGGCCAACTGATCCAATTAGCTCAAATGACCCTCGTCGCCCGACAACTCCCCGCCTCGGAACCCGATTGGGACTCTGTCCGCGAAGCGCAGTCGGCTCACCGTGCCGCCCTACAACTTTTGGCTAACTCCGAACTGCCAAGGGCTTCCCAAGCCGCACAGCGAGCAACGACCCTTGCTCAACGAACCATCCGCAACTCCTGGAACGTTGCACACGAACAATTTCCAAGTATCAACAGCAGCCCGCTGATCGCCTCACCTCTTTCGCTACCGCTTCACTTTGAACTCGACCGCGTCCTACAAAATCGAACTTGGCAATCCCTCCCCTTGCCAGGGGTCCCATTCTCGGACCTTTCCGCATGGCAATCAGCCGGTTGGGAAAGCAACCACCGCCTGACAGACTCGGTCAACTCTTCGATCGAAATGCAAGCGGCCGCCGGCCCAAACGCACAACCTACCCTCGTCTTGCAATCCACAAGCAGAACCGGACAACCGATCCCCACCGGCTACGCAGGCGCAAGCATGCGGATTACCAGCCCCACAGTCGAGCTTCCAGCCGGTGCACTCGTCCACATCGAAGGACTCGTACTCGTCGAGTCCCCCTCGAATGAATCCCAAAGCGGACTGCTGGTGTGCGACAACATGGGAGGAGAAGCACTCGGGCAACTGATCTCTTCCTACGACGATCAAAACACCAACAATCCACCACGCACGAACGCCGGACCAAGCTGGAAACGAATAAGCCTATTTCGAATGATCACCGACGAGAGAAAACTTGAACTCTACTTCGAAACCCGAGGCGCCGTCCGAGCGATGATCACAGACCTATCCCTCGAATGGATCACTCCTTCGCAAAATCGAAATCTTCCGATCAGCACAAGCTCCGAATCTACGTTGCTGGTCCCATCCGCCCCGCTCCCCGGGGCTCCGGTTATCCCTGACTAAAGGGAACGTACGGCGAGATTGATTTACTTCGATCCAATCCCTGCGTTGCGCACACGTACCGAAAAGACACTATCCGACGCGGTAATAAAAAGTGTCTTGCGATCAGCCCCACCCAAACACACGTTAGCACTCCAGCCCTTGGGCACCTTGATCGTCTCTATCAACTCTCCCTCGGGATTGTAAACATACACCCCTGCTGATCCGGTCAAGTAAACGTTCCCCTCGCTATCGAGTGTCATTCCGTCCGATCCCTGCTGGCAAAAAACACTCCTGTCCAACAACTCCCCATCCCGTCCTATTGTGTACCGATACGTCTTGCGATCCCCGATATCCGCAACGTACAACAATCGCTTCTTCGCATCTCCGATGATTCCGTTCGGCTGCACCAAAGCATCATCGACACATACCAAATTCTCACCGTTGCGATCGACCTTATAAACGGATTGCTTCGCCTGTGGCTGCTTCTTGTGCTCCCACCAAGGACGCTGATAATACGGGTCGGTAAAGTAAATCGTACCGTTGCTATCTAACCACACATCGTTCGGGCCATTGAGTCGCACCCCCTGAAACTCCTTGAGCAACACCCGATGCTTCCCCTCCCGATCCAATTCCCACAATTCGTTCGCTTCGTCCGCACAAGCAATCAGTTTGCCATCCGGAGCAAAATACATCCCATTGCTCCTCCCCGCAGGCTTGAGAAAATCCGACACACTCCCATCTACCGAAATCTTGACAATACGATCGTTCGGCTGATCCGTGAAAAAAACATTTCCTTCCCCATCGACACTCGGCCCTTCGGTAAACTTGTACCCATCGGAAACCAACTTTACGTCCCCCTCCGTCACCCGCTTGAGAGATTCTTGCTTAACTACAGCCCCATTCGCAGATCCGTTCGCAGAGCCGTTTGCAGATCCGTCCGCAAACACCAAGCCATCGCCCAGCGAGCAAAAATGAGTCAAACTCACCCCAAAGCAAACGCTCAAACCTACGACTCCCAACCCCGACACTCTTTTTGACCGCAGCATGTTATCTTCTCTCTTCACTTCACGTCTTTCTTGGTTCACCCAAGCTTCACAACCTACCGATCCATCCTGTTTCCACAATCCCCACGAGTGTACCTTGAATCCGCAGCGCCGAAAACCAAGCCGAAGTTCTAGACTGTTTTCTTTTCTAAGCCTGCTTGCTATCGGACAGGCAACCCAACCCCACACCGCTCTAGGGGATTGGCCTGAATTTCGCGGTCCAAACCAGAACGGCACTATCGCAAATAACCCCAACCTACCGATCGAATGGGCCGATGTGGATTCGACCCAAAAGAATGTCGTTTGGAAATCACCGACAAAAGGACTCGGCTGGTCCTCACCGGTCATCGTCGCTGATCGCATCTACATCACTTCGGCTCAAGCCATCCGGCCCGCAGATGCCAATAGCGATTCAACCACCACAGACACCAATCTCAGCGACCTCGCCTTGCCCCAATCGCTTCACGTTTGCTGCTACAGCCTTGCCGATGGCTCCCTGATTTTCGACAAGAAAGTCTTCGAACAACCACCCAATGCTCCAGCGATCCACAAAAAGAATTCTCACGCAAGCCCAACGCTGGTCGCTCACCGCGCAGCAAACTCACCAGTCACACGACTCTATGCTCACTTCGGACACCAAGGCACCGCGTGCTTGTCGACCGACGGTGAACTCATCTGGACGAACACCGACCATTCCTACCCACCCGTTCACGGCAACGGCAGCTCGCCAATCATCGTCGATGAAAAACTCATCCTCACCCTCGATGGCGCCGAGACCCCTTACACCCTCGCTCTCGATATCCAAACCGGCAAAGACGTCTGGAAAACACCTCGAGATGTCACCACCGATCGCTCCTTTTCGTTCGCAACACCACAAGCCATCGTCGTACAAGGCAAAACGCAAATCATCTCCGCCGGTGCTGATATTGTCCAAGCTCTCGAACCGGCGACGGGCAACGTTCTCTGGTCGGTTCGTTACAGCGGTTTCTCCCTGATCGTCCGACCTTTGTACCACCAAGGACTCGTCTTTATCAGCACCGGTTACAACACTCCAAAACTATTGGCAATCGATCCTACCGGCGAAGGGGATGTCACCGAAACGCATGTTCGATGGACCGCCACCAGCGGTGCGCCCAACACCCCATCGCTGATACCGATGAACAACCAACTCATCATGGTCAGCGATGGTGGAGTAGCTACCGGTCTACTCGCCTCCGATGGAACGAAGCTTTGGCAAAAACGACTCGGCGGCAATTACTCGGCGTCTCCTCTAGCTTCCGGGAATCGCGTTTACTTTCAAAGCGAATCCGGAGAATCCATCGTGATGCAAATCGACGACGAACCAACCGAACTCTCCAGAAATTCCCTCCCCGGACGGGTCTTCGCTTCCTATGCGATCGAACAAAATGATTTAGTCATTCGGACCGAAGAAGCCCTCTATCGAATCAGCAATTCCACATCGCCATGATGCACTCTTCCTTGCCCCGGCCAAGCCGCTGGTTCCTATCGTGCATCGCCGCCTTAATCATCATCCTCGCCCTCGCGATGGTTTTTGCGCTGGCATTGACGCTAAGGCAAAACGCTCGGCTGCGCTCCGCCATGATCTCCGGAAGCTCCATGGAGCCGACACTTCATGGCCCTAGAGTCATTACGAAATGCCCCGCTTGCAAACGCGATAACCAATGGACCAGCGATACGTGGATTGCAAACCGTGAACTCAAATGCCAATTCTGCAACGAATACGTCGATAACTCCAACGTCGAGCATCTACCCGGCCAAACGATCACCTACGTCCCAACGCTACTGGTCAACCAAAAAGGATTGCTACCCCAAGGTGCACCGCGATCGACACTCCCCGTCCACCGCTGGGAACTGGCTGTCATCCGAAACAAAGATGATGAGTTAGGCCAAGTCAAACGGGTCGTCGGTCTACCTGGCGAACAAGTCAGCATCAAAGATGGTCGCATATGGATCAATGGAAACCGGATCCTCCCATCCCCAACAGCTTTCCTTCATCAAGCCATCCCGGTTGCAAACTGGACGAACCCAGCGACGAGTACCAACTCGAACAACACCACTTCTGTTGACGAATTCCTCTCCTCAATCTCCTTCCCTATCGCGAACAACCTTCCGATCAACGCCTTCGACTCCCACCAAATCATCCCCGCTCTCGACGTCGGTATCGCCCTGCAACTCCGAACGAACGAACCTTCATGGAACCTACACCTGACCTTTCAAATCGACGAAGACTCGATCCCGATCGAAGTCTCCACTTACGAACGGACAACCACCATCCATATCGGCTCGGTCTCTATGGCCTCCTTACCAAAGAACTGGATTCTCGACTGGCTACAATTCCTGATCCTCGGCGATACGCTTGTCATCCTCGATGCCAAACAAGAACTCGGTAGAATGCCGTTGGAAACCTTCGTCGAATCCCACCGACGCGTCGGCAGCAAACCGCTGAACGCAAGCCGAGTTCGATGGACAAAGGTCCCCTTGATCGATCCGACCAACCTTTTGAAAAGAGTCCTAATCTATCGCGGCCGAATCTACCGCGGCGCAAATGATTCCAACTCACAAGACTTCCCTGCCAATGACGGATGGGTTGTCCTAGGTGATAATGTTTCGATCTCCGACGACTCACGAACATCCGAAGCATCCAGCGTCCGTATACAAAAACAACAACTCCAAGGTGTACTTCCCGAACCACCATCTCTTATGCACAACTTGCTCCAACCATGAACTTCAACAATCAATCCTTCTCCGGCGGAGTCTTTCACCCTTCCATACCCGGCGGACGCGCGGGGGCTCAGATCTCCATCAATCGAGGTGAAATCATCGCCTATACCCTTGGCGATGGACAACCCACATTCTCCATCCCTATAAACCAATGCCAACTCGAACTCGGCGGTGCCTCCGGTCGAATGCTCTTCTGCCGAACCCATGATGGCCAATTGACGATATTCTCCGAAGACAAACACTTCGCGAAAGCACTCGAACTGCATTCTGGTGGTCTTCTTGGCGATCAAATCAGCACCATGAAGAAAGCCTTACGGGCTGAGTCCAGCCGACTCGGCTTTTGGATCGTGGCGGGCTCAATCGCTTGCGTCCTGCTCCTGTTCCTCGGCTACTTTGCCATGATATGGGCAGCCAAAGCTACCATCGCCTCGTTGCCAATCTCCATCGATGAGAAAATCGGGAAACTTGCCATGGACTCCATGGAAGTCGGCAAGCGACTCGATCCGGCTCACCCCGCAAGTAAACTCGTCCAATCCATCGTCGATAAACTGCAACCCCACGCAGCTATCCCACAAATGAAATTCAAAGTCATCGTCGTCGAGGCCCCACAAGTCAACGCGTTCGCCCTTCCGGGTGGACAAATCGTCGTCTTCACGGGACTTATTCGCGAAGCGAAGTCTGCGGAGCAAATCGCCGGCGTTCTAGCCCACGAAATGTCTCACGCAACACTGCGGCACGGGCTCCAAAGCGTCGGGCAATCACTCGGGATCGTCGCAGCGATCCAACTCTTCGTCGGCGATATCGGCGGCTTAGTTGCCCTCGGCGCTCAAATCGCTCAACAGTCGATCCTCACAAGCTACAGCCGAACTTCGGAGACCGAAGCTGATCTCGAAGGTGCTCGCATGCTTCATGCCGCGAAAATCGACCCCCAATCCATGGCAGAGTTCTTCGGATTGCTAAAAGAGAAAGAAGGAGACATCCCCGATGCTATCGCCTGGATCAGCACCCACCCTCAACACACCACCCGTATCGAAAATATCCGAAATCACCAAAAATCCTTCCCTGCAACTCAGTACGAACCCCTAGAACTTAATCTCAAAGAAGCCCAAGACGCGTTATAATGAGCCCCGCAGATCTCCACCGGAATCTGCGACTACTCCTCCTTATGCGATGCTCATGAACTCGAGGTACGCCATGCAAGTCGATATCAGAAATCGTCCATCGTTCGCAAATCTACTGGTTCAATTCTCCCCGGGCGATTCGATTATCGCCGAAGCCGGAGCGATGGCCACCATGAGCTCAAACGTCGACATGAAAACACGCCTCAACGGCGGATTCTTCGGGGCGATCGCCCGACGACTCTTCGGCTCCGAATCAATCTTTATCAACGAATTCTCAGCCAGCTCACCAGGCGAACTAGTACTGACTCAACCTTTTCCTGGCGACATCGTTTGCACCGAACTCCAAGGCAATACCATGCTCTTGCAACCCGGCGCATTTATCGCTTGCGACCCGACGGTTCGGCTATCCCTTAGCTGGGCCGGCATCCGCAGCTGGATCGCAAGAGAAGGCCTGTTTCGTATCAAAGTCACAGGTCAAGGTCGCGTATGGTTCGGTGCCTACGGCGCCATCTTCGAAAAAGAAATCACCGGCGAACATATCGTCGACTCCGGACACCTCGTCGCCTACGAACCTACCATCTCCATCAATGTCGGCCTCGCCGGCGGAATCTTCACAAGCTTCTTCTCCGGGGAAGGTGTCGTCACTCGCGTTCGAGGCCAAGGGAAAATCTATATGCAAAGCCGATCCTTCGACGGACTAGCTGCTTGGACCAACTCCCACCTTCTCTAATCTAATTCCATACGCTCGAAATCAGCCCATTCGCTCGAACTCAGGAGCCAAACCAAGCCATGCGACACGAAATGCTTTGCCGACCTGCCGCGACCGCTGTGCAATTCAAACTTGACCAAGGCGAATCGCTCACCTGCGAAGTAGGTGCAATGATCGCTATGTCCTCCGGACTCACTGTCCAGACAACCTCCAAAAGCCGAGGTGGAGGAGGCGGAATCGTCAAAGGTCTCAAGCGGATGTTCTCAGGTGAAAGCTTCTTCCTCAACCACTTCACCGCCGAAGCCCCAGATCAAACACTCCTCATCGGACCGACCATGCTAGGTGACTGCGTCCACCACGCGATGCGAGGCGGGACGATGATCATCCAAGGCTCCAGCTGGCTCGCTTCCTCACCCGACATCGATATCGATACGTCCTGGCAAGGCTTCTCCTCGGCTTTCTTCTCCGGTGAATCGATGTTCTGGGTGAAATGCAGCGGCCAAGGAGATCTGTTCATGAGCAGCTACGGTGCAATCCATTGCATCGACATCGATGGCACCTACACCATCGATACCGGCCACATCGTCGCGTTCGAAGACACTTTGAAATTCAACATCGGAAAAGCCAGCCGAAGTCTCATCGGGAGCTTCCTCGGTGGCGAAGGACTCGTCTGTAAATTCCAAGGTCAAGGCAAACTCTATTACCAGTCCCACACGCCTCCCGCACTTGGCGCATTGCTCGGCCCAAAACTCAAACCGAAATAACACACTGACTTTCAAGTCTCATCAACCACCGACTCACAGTTCACACTCTGAGCCCTTATCACTCCCCAATATCTATTCAATCTAGCGAACTTCCTACGGAGTCACCCATGACATCCAACCTGCAATACGAAATCCAACTGCGCCCCGATTTCTCAATGCTCAAAGTCCAGCTTGAACAAGGCCAGAAAGTTTACGCGGAACCGTCTGCAATGGCCGCTATGAGCCCAAACCTAAAACTCAAAGCAGGCTTCAAAGGTGGAGCGTTTAAATCCCTCGGCCGCTTCTTCGGCGGAGAGAGCATGATCGTCAATACCTTCAGCGCCGAGAATGGCCCCGGCGAAATCCTCTTTGCCCCAGGACACATGGGCGATACACAACATTACAGACTCACCGGAGGATCACTCTACCTCCAACGCGGTGGATATATGGCCAACAGCGAAGGTGTCGAAATCACCGGAAGCTGGCAAGGTGCTAAAGGATTCTTCAGCGGCGAAGGACTTGTACTGCTAAAAGCCACCGGCAACGGAGATGTCTTCTTCAACTCCTACGGCGCAATCCTTGAAATCGACGTCCAAGACGACTATATCGTCGATACTGGGTTCATCGTTGCCTTCGAAGATACCCTGCAATACAACGTCTCCGTGTTGCCCGGCTTGCGCGGCGGCGGTTTCAAACGACTCTTCTTCAGCGGCGAAGGACTCGTATGCCGATTCTCCGGACAAGGCAAAGTCTGGATCCAAACGCGGTACGTCACCCCCTACCTCTCCTGGATCAATCAGTACCGACCTCAACAAAGCAAATAACCCCATACCCCACCATACCTTCCCCTGCTCCCCGTCCTCCTCCTTCCCACTCTTCTTCTCTC